>BNJS01002173.1_pt1 | contig 225704 bp, 241 predicted proteins | sample 8540461 | NCBI WGS metagenome assembly BNJS01 (sample SAMD00202454, study PRJDB9452) | human saliva metagenome | isolation source: human saliva | place: Japan | reverse complement strand
TGGTATAATAAAGTGTAAAGGATTTTTAAAGTGGGAGGAAATAAGGTGGAATTAATACATAAGTATAGTTTGAATGGATACAATATCGTCATAGATGTGAATGGAGGAGCTGTTCACGTAATAGATGACGTGACATATAGGGTATTAGACTTTTATAAAGAAATAGGTCTAGAGGATATAATAAAGACTCTAGAAGGTGAATTTGAGGCTGACAAGATTAGGGAGGCCTATGAAGAAATAAAAAACTTGGAAGAAGAGGGACTACTGTATTCAGAGGATGAGTACAAGTTCCATCCTAGTTTTGTAAATAGGCAACCAGTAGTAAAGGCGCTCTGTCTAAATGTTGCCCACGACTGCAACCTAAAGTGTAAGTACTGCTTTGCTAAGCAGGGAGACTTTGGTGGTAAGGCTGAGCTTATGCCTCTTGAAGTTGGTAAGAAGGCCATAGACTACCTAATAGCAAACTCTGGTAATAGGAGAAACCTTGAAATAGATTTCTTTGGTGGTGAGCCACTGATGAACTGGCCAGTAGTCAAGGCATTGGTAAAGTATGGTAGGGAAGTAGAAAAACCTGCTGGAAAGAATATAAGGTTTACAATTACGACAAATGGAGTTCTTCTCGATGACGAAAAGATAGACTTTATAAATGAGCACATGCATAATGTAGTCCTATCGCTTGACGGTAGGAAGGATGTAAATGATGGAATGAGGCCAACTGTAAACGACAGGGGTAGCTATGATATTATAGTACCGAAGTTCCAAAAGTTAGTTAGTCAAAGGCCAAAGGACAAGTACTACTATGTTAGGGGTACCTTCACTAGGGATAACCTGGATTTTTCTGAGGATGTAAAGCATTTTGCAGACCTGGGCTTTGAATTGACATCTATAGAACCAGTTGTAGATGATGAGTCTAATCCATTTGCCCTAAGAGAGGAAGACCTTCCAAAGATTTTTGAGGAATATGAATCTTTTGCAGATGAACTGGCAGATAGGCAGTTAAAAGGGGAAAAGATGAAATTCTTCCACTTTATGATTGACCTAAACCAGGGGCCATGTGTTATCAAAAGGATAACAGGCTGTGGGGCAGGTAATGAGTATATATCTATAGTGCCAAATGGGGACATCTATCCATGTCACCAGTTTGTAGGTAAAGAAGACTATATACTAGGTAATATAAATGACGAAAGAATTGAGATACCTGAAGATGTTACGACTATGTTCAGGGAGGCTCATGTATATAATAAGGAAACTTGCCAAACATGTTGGAACAAGTTCTACTGCTCTGGTGGATGTCATGCTAATGCAATAAATTTCAATAATGATATCAAAAAACCATACGATTTAGGCTGTGAAATGCAGAAGAAGAGGACGGAATGTGCCATAATGATTCAGGCAAAATTACTGACTGAAGGTGAATAATATATGAGGATAAGCTATAAATATCTAGGTAGATATAAGGAAATCGCTGGAGTTTTAATTAAATATGGATTTGGATTTATCGTAGACAGGCTTAATAAGGATTCTATATCTGCCAAGGTGGTTGGACATGGACCTAGCATAAAGAGTAAGTCTATGACAACAGCACAAAGGTTAAGTGTGCCCTGGAAGAGCTAGGGCCTACCTATATAAAAATCGGACAGATCCTAAGCACTAGGAAGGATATTTTTGATGATGAGATAATAGGTGAGCTTAGTAAGCTCAGGGATGATGTCGAGATGTTCGATAACGATATAGCTATGGCTATTTTAGAGGAAGAGCTAGGTTGTCACAAGGACCAGGTATTTTCCTATATTAGCCAAGATCCAATTGCTGCTGCTTCAATTGGTCAGGTTTATGAGGCTAGGCTACTTGATGGTAGAAAGGTAGTTATAAAAATCCAGAGGCCTGGTATAGAGTCAACTATCAAAGCTGATATAAGTATATTGAAAAATATTGGTTCCAGCCTTAACAGCATTAAAAAAGACTTTAATCTAGATGTTGAAGAGCTTATCAAGGAAATGGAAATCCAGCTTTTGAGAGAGTTGGACTACAAGTTTGAGTCTGTAAATGGGGTCAAACTAAGAAAAATATTTAAAAATAGTAGTGAGATATTTATACCTGAGATATTCAGTGATTACACAAGTAAAAAAATCTTGGTTATGGAAAAGGTAGAGGGTATTTGCTTGTCTGAACTAGACCAGTATAATCTAGATGACCAAGAGAAAAAGAGAATAGTAGACATAGGAGTAAGGTCCTTTTTTTAGGCAGGCCATGACATGTGGATTCTTCCATGCAGACCCCCATCCTGGAAATATGTATATACTGGAGGATGGTCGCTTGGCCTACATCGATTTTGGAATGATAGGTCTAATAGATGATAAGACCCTAGGTTTCCTAAATCAACTAATAATAGCCTCTACAAATAAGAATATTGATAAAATAGTTAGAGTTTTGACCGATATGGATGCCATGTCTGTCGATATAAATACGGAGGCCTTGAGAAGGGACCTTCTATATTTAATCCACTACTATTATGATATACCTTTTGATAGGTTGAGTATAACAGATATATTAGATGAGGTCTTTAGGTTTATGAGAAACCATAAGATCAAACTACCTTCACAGCTTATTATATTAGGTAAAACTGTAATCACCCTTGAAGGAACATCCAGGGGCATGTATAAGGACTTTAGTGTGGAGAGTATTGCTAACTCTTACCTTAAGTACTATAGGGAAGAAAAGGTAGATCTTAAGAGGAATTTATTGAGATTTAAGTCAAATATGGACGAGTACTACTATGAGTGGATTACAGTTCCAGGCCAAATAAAGACTATCCTGTCAATTCTAGAGAAGAATAACATGAAGCTAGAAATTGGAGAATTAAAGTCTCCTAGCTTGGACAATAGTATAAAGAAGTTCACTACTCAGATGTCGATGAGTATAATGCTGGCAGCCTGCATAGTGGGGTCATCCCTTATTTTGGCTTCGTCGAATATACAAAATAGCGTAATGATCAGGTATGTAAGTATTATGGGATTTATGATATCATTTGTTATCGGTATTACCCTAGTCTTCTTGATTTTTAGGAATAACTACCATGACAAGAAATAGAGGAGGCCTTTGATGAAAAAATGGAATATACTACATAGGCAAGAGCCATCTAGAAATGACCTGATGGAATCTATGTCTATACCGGAGGAAATAGGCCAAATCCTCCTAAATAGGGGCGTAGAAACCCAAGACCAGGTCAAGATGTTTACAGACCCATCTCTTAAATACCTAAGAGACCCCTTCCAGCTAAAGGATATGGATAGGGCCGTTGAGAGGGTGAGAAGGGCCATATCTGAAAATGAAAAATATGGATATTTGGAGACTATGATGTGGATGGTGTATCCTCTACATCTATCATGATCCTATATTTTAAGTCAATCGGATATCCTGTCGACTATTATATACCAAACAGGCTAGAGGAGGGATATGGCTTAAATACAGAGGCTATTGACCATATAGCTAGCAAGGATGGTAGTCTAATTATTACAGTAGATTGTGGTATTACCTCTGTAAAAGGAGGTAGACTATGCCAAGGGTTTAGGTATCGATGTCATAATAACAGACCACCACGAGTGCCAGGAAAAGCTACCTGATGCCTATGCTGTGGTGGATCCAAAGAGGGATGACTCTAGTTATCCCTTTGAGGGTATATGTGGATGTGGTGTTGCCTTCAAGCTGATTCACGCCCTGTCAGGTAATGAAAGAATTTTACAGAAATATTAATAGGTACTTAGAGATAGTTTCTCTTGCTACCATATGCGATATAATGCCAATATTAGATGAAAATAGGATTATTGTAAAAAATGGTATGGAGATTTTAGGCCAGGGCAACAATTTAGGTATGCAGGCCCTCTTAGAGGTCTGTGGACTAGATGGAACGAAGATAAAAAGCTCGCATTTAGGCTTTGCAATAGGACCTAGGATCAATGCCTCTGGTAGGCTTGGCTTTTCCAAACTTGGAGTTGAGCTCTTTACAAGTGATAGTCTGGAAGAAGCAAAAAGTTTGGCCCTAATGATGGATTCCAAAAATACAGAAAGGCAGGAAGTAGAGGCCAGGATTCACATGGAGGTAGAGGAAATTCTATCTAAGGATACTTCCTATAAAGACGATAAGGTCCTGGTGATTTCAGGCAAGGACTGGCACCATGGAATAATAGGTATAGTTGCATCAAAGGTTACAGAAAAATACTACAAGCCCTGTATACTTCTTTGTCAGGAGGGGGATATGGCTGTTGGATCTGCAAGGTCCATAAAGGGCTTTGATATTTTCTCGGCCCTGTATGAGTGTAGGGACTATATGACTAAGTTTGGTGGCCACCAGCAGGCTGCTGGAATGAGTATGGAGGTAGCAAAAATTGCTCTTTTAAGAGAAAAAATAAATAAGATAGCTAACTATGAGCTAAACCAGGAGGACCTAGTAGAGGTAATCAAGGTAGAGTATGAAATTGATCAAGCTAGTCTAGACCTAGACCTAGTTGACAATCTTCACATCTTAGAGCCTTTTGGTATTAAGAACCCTACCCCATATTTTATGATGAGAAATTGCCTCTTAAAGAGGTTGATGCCAATTGGTAGAGACAAGAATCACCTTAAGCTTCTTGTGGAAAAGGACAGGGACTTTGATGTGATAGGCTTCAATATGGCCTACTTGGGAACTGGATATCAAGAGGGAGACCTTATTGATCTTGTTTTCCAGGTTGATTCCAACACATTTAACAATAGGACGAGTCTCCAATTGTTATTGAAGGATATGAGGTTGTCAAAGCCTAAGAGCCTATATCCAGGTCCACACTATGGGGAAATTATAGACCTCATGATACCAGACCCAGGAAAGGCTGCTCATAGGGCCACACAAGATGGCAAAGAGGACACTACAAGTAGAGACAAATATGTTGACTATACACATATAGATAATATATTTAAAATAAAGACTCTATCAGATGCTAAGGAAGTTGAAAAGTCACCAAATATAGTATTTCTGGACCTAGGTGACTCCAACTTAATGCTTGTAAATACCATCAATGGTTATTTTAAGGCATTGTCGGATAAAAATCTGTATTATGACCAGAAAATAGACCTTATATACCCAAGAAATATTGATAAAATTGACTTAAAAGTATATAATAAAATTATTGTATACGACTATTTAGACTCTTATGATCAGTACAATAATTTAGTTGAAAAAAATAGGGAGACTCTGACCTACTTATTAATTATGATAAATCAGATTTTATATACTTGAAAAAAACAAGTTTAAAAATGCTTGAATTTGACAGGAAGGAATTTGTTGTTGTATATAAAAAATTGATGGGTATTAATATAGGTAAAATAAAATATAGCCAATTGATTGAAGCAACAGGCCTCAATCCAATCAAGCTAGACTTGATTTTAAAGGTCTTGAAAGCCGAAAATCTCTTGAGCTTTAATTTAAATTTGGATAGGGATACGATTCAAATAGAGGTATTGCCTAGGCCAGATGCCAAGCTAGACTTAGAAAAAAATAAAATCATTGAATATATAGGTGAAGATTACAAAAAATTTGTTGAAACATACAATTTATAGGGTTGATACTGTGGAGGAATATATGAATTTAGAAGCAAAAATTAGAAATGTCCAGGATTTTCCAAAGGAAGGCATAGGTTTTAAGGATATCACTACCTTGATTGGTGATGGAGAGGCCTTCAAGGTTGCCGTTGATAGAATGGCGGATTATTTAAAAGAAAAGAAGGTTGACCTGATAGTGGGCCCAGAAGCTAGGGGCTTTATATTTGGTACTCCAGTTGCCTATGCACTTGGTGTAGGCTTTGTTCCTATCAGAAAGCCTGGAAAGCTACCATACGATGTTGAAAGTATAGAATATGACTTAGAATATGGAACTGATACTCTAGAGATACACAAGGATGCTATAAAGCCAGGACAGAGGGTTGCTATAGTTGATGACCTTCTAGCTACAGGTGGTACAACCGCAGCAGCAACTAAGCTAATTGAGAAACTTGGTGGTCAGGTTGTAAGTCTAGAATTTTTGATTGAATTGACATTCTTAAATGGTAGGGACAAGCTTAAGGGCTACGATGTCCAGACCCTAGTTCAGTATGACAGTGAATAAGAGATAAGAGGGTCTATATCCGGTTTATCAGAAGAGCATTACCAGCTTAGATTATATTTAGTATGAGGGGTGATTTTATGTACGATGATAGAATACAAAATTTAATAGAAAAAATAAAAGCATATGCGCCTAATGCTGATGTAGATAAGGTGGTAAGAGCTTATAATTTGGCTAAGGAGGCCCATAAGGGACAATTCAGAAAGTCTGGAGAGCCATATATTATCCATCCAGTAGCAGTTGCCAATATACTAGCAGATATGGAATTGGATATTGATACCATTTGTGGAGGCCTACTTCATGACGTGGTAGAGGATACAGATTATGAAGAGTCAGATATAGAAGAAATGTTTGGTAAGGATGTAGCTGCCCTTGTTGATGGTGTAACTAAGCTTGGTAAATCAAGTATATGACTAAGGAAGAGTCTCAAGCTAGCAACCTTAGAAAGATGTTTATGGCTATGGCCAAGGATATGAGGGTCATGTTGATAAAGCTATCGGATAGACTCCATAACATGAGAACTCTTGAATATATGGATAGCGATAAGGTAAGGTATAAGGCCCAAGAGACCCTAGATATATATGCAGGTATAGCACATAGGCTGGGTATATCTACTATAAAATGGGAATTAGAGGACCTTGCCTTTAGATTTTTGTATCCAGAAGAGTACTACGATCTTGTCAATAGGGTTAATAAGAAGAGAGAGCAAAGAGAAGCCTATATAGATGAGATTGTTACTATAATAAAGAGGGACATGAACGATAAGGGCGTAGAATGTGATGTGTACGGACGTCCTAAGCATTTTTATAGTATCTTCAAGAAGATGAAAAAGAAAAATAAGAGCTTTGATGAGATATATGACTTAACTGCAGTAAGAGTTTTGGTAGATACAGATAGGGACTGCTACGCAGTTCTTGGCGAAGTACATACCCTATGGAAGCCAATTCCGGGAAGGTTCAAGGACTATATTGCCATGCCAAGCCAAATATGTACCAGTCATTGCATACTACAGTTATAGGTTCAGACGGTGAGCCAGTTGAAATCCAGATAAGGACATATGAGATGCACAATGTAGCTGAATTTGGTATAGCTGCCCATTGGAAGTACAAGGAGGGTGTCACTGACAATAGTCTAAGTGATGTTGATAGGAGACTTCAATGGTTGAGGCAGATGATGGAATGGGAGAAGGATGTTACTGATCCTTATGAATTCCTTGATGCCCTTAAGGAGGATGTATTTAACGCCCAGGTGTATGTATTTACACCACAGGGGGATGTCTTAGAGCTACCTAATGGTTCTACACCAATAGACTTCGCCTATAGGATCCACTCCAATGTAGGTAACAAGTGTGTTGGAGCTAAGGTTAATAGTAGGATTGTACCATTAGAGTACAAGCTAAAAAATGGACAGATAGTTGAAATACTTACATCTCCAAATTCTCTAGGACCAAGTAGGGACTGGATGAACTTGGTAAAAACTCCAAATGCAAGAAATAAGATAAAACAGTTCTTTAAGAAGGAAAGGCGAGAGGAAAATATAGAGAGAGGTCTAGCCATACTTGATAAGGAACTTTCAAGAAATAACCTAAGTAGGAATGATGCCAAGGTAATGGCTGCAATTAAGGAAATTGCTGTTAGGTTTAACCAACCTGACTATGAAGATTTTCTAGCCACTATAGGCTATGGTGGTATTATAGGTAACCACGTAGTAAATAAGGTTAAAGACGAAATTACTAGAGAAGAAAGAAAGCTAGAAAAAGAACAGATGGCAAACCTTGAAGAAGAGGTTGTAGCCCACAACATAGTTGACCCTGAAAAGAGCAAGTATACATCTAAGAAGACTGAAAAGAGGCATACGGGTGTAAAGGTTGATGGTCTAGATGGTATATATGTTAGATTTGCCAGATGCTGCAGTCCACTTCCAGGTGATGAAATAGTTGGATACATCACAAGGGGGAGGGGTGTTACAGTTCATAGGACTGACTGTGAGAATGTTCTTAGAGACAAGGAGAAAAATGCTTCAAGGATGATTAAGGTGTCATGGATAGAGGATATAAACTCTAAATTCGAAGCAGAGCTTCAGATAAAGGCTAATGATAGAAGGGGTATCATAAACGAAGTTACCCATGTAATATCAAATGAAAAGGTAGGTTTGGTTGGGATATACGCCAGAAAGGGAACAGATATTGGTGTAACAATAGACCTATCAGTAGAGGTGGTTGGCATGGAAGAGCTAAACAGCCTTATTAGAAAGATGAAAAATATACCAGGTGTAGAAGAGGCCTATAGGGTGCACGGAAGATAGAGTAGGGATAATGAGAGCAGTTGTTCAGAGAGTTACAAGGTCTAAGGTAGAGGTTGAAGATCAGCTGATTGGACAGATAGACAAGGGGCTAATGGTCCTATTAGGTGTCAGCCAAGATGACACGCCTAAGGATATAGACTATATGGTTGATAAGATTGTCAATCTTAGAATATTTGAGGACCAAGATGACAAGATGAACCTATCGCTTGTGGATGTTGGAGGTCAGCTTTTGGTTGTCAGCCAATTTACTCTTTTTGGTGATTGCAGAAAGGGTAGGCGTCCAGGCTTCAGTGAGGCTGCCAGGCCAGATATGGCAGATGACTTCTACCAAAAATTTGTAGACAAGGCCAAGGCTATGGGGGTTGACACTCATACAGGAAAGTTTAGGTCCCATATGATGGTAGAGCTGGTAAATGATGGACCAGTGACCTTGTTGATTGATTCTAAGAAAAATTTCTAGGAAGGGTTTAAATATACATGAAAATTAAGGTAATTACAGATACAATGATGGGAGAAAATACTTACGTTTGCTACGATGAGAAAACACTTGAAGCAGTAGTAATAGATCCATCCTTCAATATAGATGAAGAAATGAAGTTTATAAAGGACAAAAATCTTGTAGTCAAGTATATAATGCTGACACATGGTCATGCTGACCATATAGGAGATGTCCTTGAATTAAAAAAATTGACTGGAGCTAAGGTCTTAGCCCACCAGGATGAAAAAGAAATGCTAAATGACGCTAACAAGAATATGAGTCACCAACTTTTTAGGTCTAGAATAGAATTTGAAGCAGACATATATGTTAGCGATAAGGAAAAACTAAGGCTAGGAGACCATACATTTACCTTTATTGCAACACCAGGCCATACTAAGGGTGGTATGTGTATTAGGGTAGGTATGGATATGTTTACAGGTGATACCCTATTTGCAGGGTCAATAGGAAGGACAGATTTCTATGGAGGCGACTATAAGGTTATATTGAAGTCTCTAAAGAAATTAAGCAAGATGGAAAATGAATTAACTATTTATCCAGGTCATGGTCCAACCAGTACTATAGGTATTGAAAAACAAGAAAATTATTATATGAAATTGGTGGTATAGATGTATATATTATTGCAGGGGCATAATTATAGGTACGAGATATCCGAATTTCTAAAGTTATTTTCTTCTGAGTTTTCTTTTATAGAATGCTCAGAAGATTTTGGCGTTAATAGAGAGGGTGAACTTTTGGTCAATAAGTTGGAGTTAGACCGAGCTTCTGATAGGGTGAGGATACTTACCAAAAGCCAGGTATATAAGGAAGGTCAGCTTATATACGAGAGAGAGCTTTCTCAAGATATAGACCTAGAAGATTATGAAAAAAAATTTGCAAAAATAAATAAAAAAATAGATAATGATATTAAGACAATATCAAAAAGACTTATTCAGAGGTCAATGTTTGACTATTTGAGTGACAAGTATGATGCCAATGTTCCATGGGGTATTTTAACCGGTATCAGACCTGTTAAGTTAATACATAGCCTTATGGACCAGGCTAAGACTGACCAGGAAATAAGCGACTTCATGAAGAAAGAATATCTTATATCCCAGGAAAAGTTGAACCTAATAATGGATATAGCCAAGAGGGAAAGACCCTTTATATATCCAACTTCGGAGAACAAGATATCACTTTACTTGAGCATACCTTTTTGCCCAACAAGGTGCCTATATTGTTCCTTTCCATCTCACAGTCTAGATAGGTACGGTCAGCATAGGGGGTCATATGTTGATACCCTATTAAAGGAAGCCAGGGGGTATCAAGTCAATTATAGAGGACTTTGGCAAGACTATAGAAAGTCTTTACATAGGTGGAGGTACACCGACCAGCTTAGAGGCTAAGGATATGGATTATCTGATAACAAGCCTATTTGAAATCTTAGACTTATCTGAGATTAAGGAATTTACTGTAGAAGCAGGGAGACCAGATACCATAACTAGAGAAAAACTAGAGGTACTTAGAAAGCACAATGTAGACAGGATTAGTATAAATCCACAGACTATGAACCAGGTCAGTCTAGATAGGATTGGTAGAAGTCATAGTGTTGAAGATATTGTGGAATCCTTCAAAATGGCCAGAGACCTTGGTTTTGATAATATAAATATGGATCTTATACTAGGACTACCAGGTGAGACGCCATCCATGGTTGAGGAGACTATGAAAAGGATAATAGACCTGGACCCAGAGAGTGTTACAGTCCACACACTTGCACTTAAAGGGCTTCAGACTTGAATATTAATTTACAAGACCATAAAAATGACTTGACCAACTATAGGAATATGGTTGAAATGATAGATATTTCTAGGAGGTATATGGAAGTCCATGGCTACAAGCCTTACTACATGTACAGACAGAAGCATATGCTTGGTAACCTAGAAAATATAGGCTATGCTAAGCCTGGATATGAATGCCTATACAATATGCAGATTATGGAGGAAAAGCAATCTAACTATGCGATAGGGGCTGGGGCAGTTTCCAAGTTTGTATACCTAGATGAAAATCGAATAGAAAGGGTCGACGATGTAAAGAACCTAGACCATTATCTAACAAGAATCGATGAAATGATAGATAAGAAGTATAAGGAGGTAGCAAAAAATGTTAATAAAAGCACCAAGAGGAACTAAGGATATAGTACCCGCAGAAGCCTATAAATGGAATTACCTAGAGGGCAAGTTCAGGGACCTGTGCAGGCTATATGGCTATGAAGAAATTAGGACGCCAATATTTGAGCACACAGAGCTATTTAAGAGAGGTGTTGGTGATACTACTGATATAGTTCAAAAGGAAATGTATACTTTTAAGGATAGGGGAGATAGGGACCTTACCCTAAAACCAGAGGGGACAGCTGGCGTAATCAGGGCCTTTATTGAAAACAAAATGTATGCTGAAACCCAGCCTACCAAGCTTTTCTACATAACACCTTGCTTTAGGTATGAAAGACCCCAGTCTGGTAGACAGAGACAGTTCCACCAGTTTGGTGTAGAAGCAATTGGTAGCGATACCCCATCCTTAGATGCAGAGGTAATATCACTGGCAATGCAGTTCTTAGGCGAGGCTGGCTTAAAGGACCTGACAGTGTCTATTAACTCAGTTGGATGTCCAGTTTGTAGAGAAGAATACAACCAGCTATTAAAGGACTACCTGGCTGCTAAGGCTGATGTCCTTTGTGACCTATGTAATGATAGAAGAGACAAGAATCCTATGAGGGTAATAGATTGTAAGAATGAAACCTGCCAGGCCAATATAGTTGATATACCATTGATGGCAGACCACTTATGTGAAAATTGTAAGGACCACTTTAGTCAGTTAAAGCAATACCTGGATGAAATGGACATCAATTATGTGGTGGACAAGAAGATAGTAAGGGGTCTAGACTACTACAAGAGGACGGCCTTTGAAATTATTTCTAATGACCTAGGAGCCCAGTCTACTGTATGTGGCGGTGGTAGGTATGATGGTTTGGTTGAACAAATTGGGGGACCAAGCGGTTATAGTGGTATAGGCTTTGGACTAGGAGCAGAGAGGCTTCTATTAACACTTGAAGCTAATGGGGTAGAAATTGGCAACCCTAACCATACAGATATATTTGTGGTAACTATAGGGGACAAGGCGAAGCTAAAGTCCTTCAGTATCCTAAAAGACTTAAGAGATAATCATATAGCAGCAGATAAGGACCATCTAGATAGGAGTCTGAAGGCCCAGTTCAAGTATTCTAACAAGATTAATGCTAGGTATACTATTGTAATTGGAGACGACGAGCTTGATAAGGATGAGGCCACACTGAAAAATATGGAAACAGGTGACCAGAAATTGATAAAAATCAGTGAATTAGTTGAAGAGCTAAGAACTGTACTATAATTTGGAGGTAGAGGCATTGGATAGTTTAAAGGGAATGAAGAGAACTTGTTATGCAGGGGACTTGAGATCTTCTGATATAGGCAAAGAAGTAGTATTGATGGGATGGGTCCAGAAAAAGAGAAATCTTGGTGGACTAGTCTTTGTTGATTTAAGAGATAGGGGAGGAATTTCCCAGATTGTATTTGATACTGATGTAAGTAAGGAAGCCTTTGAAAAGGCTGAAAGCTAGGTAGCGAATATGTAATAGCTGTGAGGGGTAAGGTATGCGAAAGACAGTCTAAAAACCCTAACATGCCAACTGGTGACATAGAAGTCTTTGCTCAAGAGTTAAGAGTTCTAAATGAATCACAGACACCACCTATATATATAAAGGATGATGATGAAGTAAGTGAAGCACTAAGGTTGAAGTATAGGTACCTTGACCTTAGAAAGCCTAAAATGCAGAAGAACTTGATGCTAAGACACAAGGTTGCTAATGTAGTAAGAAACTACCTTTCAGACAATAACTTCTGTGAAATAGAAACTCCTTTCTTGGTAAAACCAACTCCAGAGGGAGCAAGAGACTACCTTGTACCATCAAGGGTTAATGAAGGTAAGTTCTATGCCCTTCCACAGTCACCACAGCTATATAAGCAGCTATTAATGGTATCTGGTATGGATAGGTACTTCCAGATAGTTAAGTGCTTTAGAGATGAAGACCTTAGGGCTGATAGACAGCCAGAATTCACTCAGATAGACTGTGAAATGTCATTTGTTGAAGAAAATGATGTAATGACTATAATGGAAGGTCTAGTAAAAGATGTATTCAAAAAGGTGCTTGGCAGGGATATAGTTACGCCATTTCCAAGGATGACTTATGCAGATGCAATGAATAAGTATGGGTCTGATAAGCCAGATACAAGGTATGGTCTAGAATTTGTAAATATATCTGACATAGTAGCAGACTGTGGCTTTAAGGTTTTTGCAGACTCTACTAAGCCTGGTTACTCAGTAAGGGGTATAAATGTAGTAGGTGGGGCAGACCACTTTACTAGAAAGGCTATTAGTCACCTTGAAGACCATGCCAAGACATATAGGGCCAAGGGTCTAGCCTGGATGAAGATAACTGATGAAGGTGTTACATCACCAATAGCTAAATTTTTTACAGAAGAGGAATTAGCAAAGATTACTGATGCTATGGATGCAAAGCTGGGAGACCTACTCCTATTTGTGGCAGACAAGGATTCAGTAGTGTATGACGCCTTAGGCCAGGTAAGAATAGCTGTAGCAGACAAGCTGGGTTTAGCAGATCCTAACCAGTTCAACCTATTATGGGTGACTGAGTTCCCAATATTTGAGGAGGATGAAGAAAATGGTAGATTTGTTGCTAAGCACCACCCATTCACTTCACCAATGGACGAGGACCTAGATAAGTTAGAGTCAGCAGAAATAAATTAGAATTAAGGGCAAAAGCCTATGATATAGTATTAAATGGGTATGAAGTAGGTGGAGGATCAATTAGAATCTCTAATGCAGAGGTACAGAAGAAGATGTTTAAGGCCCTTGGCTTTACAAATGAAGAGGCCTATAATAAATTTGGTTTCTTAATTGATGCCTTCAAGTTTGGTACACCACCTCATGGTGGTATAGCCTTTGGTTTGGATAGACTAGTAATGCTACTAGCAGGGGCTGAAAACATCAGAGAGGTAATAGCCTTTCCTAAACCAGAATGCAGTTTGCCCTATGACTAATGCTCCAACAGTAGCAGAAGATGACCAGCTTAAAGAGCTAAGTATTAGGGTAGAAATAGAAGATAAGGAATAAGATATGAGTATTGATTCAGTAAATAATCATGATGATAGACACTTGAATCCCAGTAATGATAAGGACCTACTCCTAAAGAGATTGAGGAGGATTGAGGGCCAAATCAAGGGAATACAGGGTATGGTTGAGGATGAAAGATACTGTGTAGATATACTTACACAGATTTCTGCAGCCAAGTCAGCTATCAATGCCGTTGGGAATATGATCCTCGAGAACCATATTAGGGGCTGTGTAAAGGTAGCCCTTGAGCATAATGAGGACGATAAGCAGGAGCTAATTGATGAAATGATTGAACTAATGGTGAGATACTCCAAATAAGAGGAGGGATACAAATGGATCAAAGAGGTAGAATTGTAGAAATAGTAGATGAAAGAACTGCTATGATGAGGATGCAGAGAAATTCTGCCTGTGCATCTTGTGGTAAGTGCATAGGATCTTCATCATCAGAGTCCCAGGAAATAATAGTAGAGGTAGACAACTCCATAGGTGCAAAGTTGGGCGACAATGTCGAGGTTAGTATGGACCAAATAGATGTAATGAAGGCTCTAGGCATCCTGTATGGAATACCCCTATTAGGACTTTTACTAGGCTCAGTAGGGTCATATTATATATTCGAATTACTGGGTGTAACAAGCATGTTAGAGGTCTTGAGTGCCCTAGTAGGATTTGCCTTCACGGGACTGGCCTACTTATTAATTAAGTCCAGAGAAGGGTAAATTTAGAGCTAGTCGTAAATATATGCCAACCGTAACAAGGGTTGTCATAGATTTAAATACCTGCTCTCTTGATGGTAGTTGTGAGGGCATGTAAATATAAAAAGTAATAGGTAATCAGGAGGATGAAAATGGAATTATTCGACGAATTAAAAGCACAAATTGATGGTAAAAATATAAGAATAGTTTTACCAGAAGGAACTGAGCCAAGAGTACTTGGTGCAGCAGCAAGGCTACAGAAGGAAGGAATATTGGTACCAGTCCTGCTAGGTCAACCAGAAGCTATAAAGTCAGTAGCTCTAGAAAATAATTTTGATATTGACGGTATAGAAATTATAGACATGGACAATTATCCAGAATTTGACGATATGGTAGCAGCCTTTGTTGAAAGAAGAAAGGGCAAGGTAAATGATGAAGAGGCCAGAAAGATCCTAAAGGATGCTAACTTCTTCGGCACAATGTTGACTTATATGGATAAGGTAGATGGTATGGTTAGTGGTGCTGTTCACTCAACAGCTGATACAGTAAGGCCAGCCCTACAGATAGTAAAGACTAGGCCGGGAGTACCAAGAACAAGTGGTTCTTTCCTAATGCTAAGAGGCGAAACTAGGTACCTATTTGCAGACTGTGCTATTAACATAGAATTGGATGCTGAAGGCCTAGCTGGAGTAGCAGTAGAGTCTGCTAGAATGGCTAAGATGTTTGGTATAGATCCAAAGGTAGCCATGCTAAGCTTATCAACTAAGGGTTCAGCTAAGCATGATCTTATAACAAAGGTCCAAGATGCAACTAGGATGGCTAAGGAACTAGCGCCAGACCTTCCAATAGATGGAGAGTTACAGTTTGATGCTGCAGTATCTGAAACAGTCGCTAAGCAAAAGGCTCCAGGTTCAGAGGTTGCTGGATTCGCCAATGTATTTATCTTCCCATCAGTAGATGCTGGTAATATTGGATACAAGATAGCCCAGAGATTGGGTGGGTTTGAAGCCTTAGGTCCAATCATCCAGGGTCTAAATAAGCCTATAACAGACCTTTCAAGAGGTTGTAACGAAGAAGATGTATACAAGTTAAGTATAATAACAGCTTGTCAGAGCTTAATATAATAAGTCCACAATAGAATATATCAAGGGTAGCCAGGTTAAGAAGTTACTTCTGTTTGCAAGATTGCTAAATAGAATTTCATTTTATCTATGGCTACCCTATTTTTATGGGTTGTATATAGCATATATTTTCATATAAAAAGACTTGGAACAATCAACCAAGTCTTTTCTAGTTTAATCCAGATCTAATTCAAAATCTAAGTCATCATCAGAGTCATCATCCAAAATGATATCCTGTGAACTGCTTTTTTTCTCCATCTTATCCAAATCAGAGTTTTTGTAGGATTCAGTATCTATATTCAAGCTGTTTAAGTGTTCGTTTAATTCATCCCTATTAAGTACAAACTGGTTGCCAGTTCTGTTCTTTCCAAGGTTTACCCATTCAACATACCTTGCTGAGTCCTTCCTAGAGAAGGCCCTTTTCAGCTGGTAGAAGTTAAATACCCTTGACAAGGAAGCTACTATCAGGATTCCCAGGGCAATACCAATACTAACTATAACCGACTTAGTACCTACAGTTGCGGCAATACTATACTTTTTAAACATAATAGCATAAACAGTCTGGTAAAGTCCAACACCTGGTACTAGTGGCAAGATACCGGGTATTACGAATATAATTGCGGGCTGCTTAAGTCTCCTTGCAAGTACTTCTGAGCAGATAGAGATTAGCGCAGCAGCAGTAAATGAGTATATCATTGGGTTCTCATAGTTAAAAACACCCAAGACATAGACCACCCAACCCAAGGCTCCTATAGGGGATACCCATAGTAAGAGTTTAGGCTGAACGTTGAAAAATATGGCAAAGCCACATGTTGCTAGGCCAGCGAAAATAAAGTGTTGCCATAGGGGTACTTGAGTTAACATCCTATACACCTCCTATTCCTATCACTAGGGCCACGCCTGAGGCAATGGCAGCCAGGATGATAAAGACTTCAAATATACGGGCTGCACCCGACATGAGACTTCCTGAAATCAGGTCCCTCATGCACTTTATAAAGGCAACTCCGGGTAGTAGGGGCATTATAGAACCTACTATAAGAGAGGCTTCATCTGGTATCATGCCTAGTTTGTGGAGTATGACCCCGCAAATGGTTATAATTGAAGATGATAACATTGTGGCAAACATGCTGATAGAGCTGTATTTAAGTGTACTATCATATACAAAGGTTGCCAAAATAGAGGTTAGTACAGTTAGTAAAAATGTTGATACCTGGTTACCGCCTAATACTGCTGCACATCCAGCAGAGCCGATGCCTGTTCCAAGCAGGTATACCCACTTTGGATAGGTTTTAAGTTTATCTATTTCATGTAACTTTTCTATTTCTTCTTCAATATCGGGATCAACCATATTTACAAATTCTCTAGAAAAATTATTTAGTAGAGATACCTTGTTAAGGTTTATACCCCTACTATCTATGGTTTTCATAAAGCAGAGACCATCAAACTTGTCATCAGATATTATAATTACAGTTGGCGTACTAAAGCAGTTGATATGGTTATAGCCTCTTGATTTACAAATTCTAAGGACACTATCCTCAACCCTGTAGGTTTCCGCTCCGTTTTTCACTAGGAGTTCACCTAGGAAGAGGGCAAGCTTGATGGTTTGTTTTTTATATTCCTGGTCTTCAAGCCTATTTTTCAAGTCGTTACCTCCAATCTATATTACATTTAACATAGTTAGTATAACATAAAAGTATAATTATGTATTAGTTTTTGGGATTATTAGACCTAATATAGTCAATCAATTGACGAAATTTGCATTAATTATGGATTATATGTTATTATATAAAGATATATGGTTTCAAATTTCAATATACATGTCTATATGGATTTAGGATAATGATATGAAATCATATAAGTAGCTACACCTATAGTAAATATATGATATGTAGTTAAAAGGAGGGAATAAAAATGAATAGAAGGATATCGATGGTACTTACCCTATCTATGGTTGTAAATATCTTGGCCTATGCAGGTGGCTTGTCTCTTGCAGAGTCAAACGACCAGTCAAGCTTAGTGGTCGAAGAAATTATCTCGACTGACAACCTTAAGAGGGAGGATGTGAGTACTAGTCAGCCAAAGGAAAATAAAGATAATGTGACAAACTCAGCTGTTCAACTAGAAAACCTAGCTGACGTGAAGTCAAAAATTGAGGCCGATGCCAAGGTTACTATTGACCTGCCAACATCACTAGGGGTGGGCCAGAGTGTGGTTAATTGCCAGCTAGTAAGAGGAATAGGAGTATCTGTGTACACACTTACAGACAAGGAGTTCACTGATAAGAAGTTTGTACCTACTACAGATGCCCTTATTTCAAATCCAAAATACAATGTTAATACACAGGATGGCAAGTTTAGCTTAACTATAAATACAGCCAATCTTAAGGTTGGTAATCACCTAGCCTTATGCATCTACTATTCTTTGAGAGAGTCAGATGGAAATAGTTAATAAGAGCTTCTTTATAAATGCCACATATGGAGCTGGTTCAGACATTAACCCAGACCAGGTGACACCAGTCCAGCCAAGTGATGGAAGAAGAATCAGTGGTAATGATAGGTTTGCTACAAACCTTGCCTCAGTAAGGAAGACCTTCAAGTCAAGTCAGACTGTCCTAGTAGCTTCAGGCAACAGCTTTGCTGATCCACTTGCAGCTGGTCCACTTGCTATGAAGTACAATGCACCTATCATATTCTCTGACAAGACAGGTCTAAAGACAGATGCAATCAAGCTTATAAAGGATCTGGGAGCTACTAATGTAATTATAGTAGGAGGTTTAAACTCAGTTCCTACCAACATTGCGACACAGCTAGCTGGTCTAAATGTAAGAAGGATCTCAGGAAATGACAGGTATGAGACTTCAGCCAAGCTGGTAAAAGAATTTGGAGCATCTAGGCATATAATATTTACTGATGGCAGAAAATTTGCCGATGCACTTTCAGCAACACCACTTGCCAAGAAGCTAAATTCACCAATCCTACTGGTCAACAGTGTCAACAAGCTACCTAATAATTTGGCTACATATAGGGATGCCTACATAATAGGTGGAAAGAACTCAGTAGGTCATGATATAGAAACTAGGCTAAAGGCAGTAAAGGGAGATAAGGTATACAGGATTTTTGGTCAGGATAGGGAATCAACATCTAACCAGGTAGCTGAAATACTTAAGTACAATGAAAACATACTTGCTAATGGAAGTAGCTTTGCCGATGCCCTAAGTGCAGTCAACCTTTTAAACGATGGTGGTAAGAACCTGCTACTTGTGAAGAAGGACTCAATATCAAAGGACAATAAGGCACTAACAGTAAATAAGACTAATTATATCATAGGTGGATATAATACTGTGTCAAAAGCAATACTTGGCTATTAATGGGTTAGGTTTAATAAAAGTAAACTTCAGGATATAATTTATTAAACTTAGAATTTTAAAATATAATAGACTTATTGAAATCAATGCTTTTTATAATTACTATAAAAAAATGTAAAAAAATTATAAAAAAAGCATTGATTTTTTTGCATTATTATATATAATTATCTGAGTTTACTTTTAATAAACTTTAGGTTTATTAAAAGTAAAGCAAATGTGGAATTTTATTTTGATATAAATTGGAATGGAGGATTAGATGGAGATTGGTGAAAAGCTAAGGCGGTTAAGGAAAGAAAAGCAGCTGACCCAGGAGGAATTGGCAAATCGTTGCGAATTATCCAAGGGCTTTATATCGCAGTTGGAGAATGATTTGACATCACCATCAATTGCCACCCTGATAGACATACTTGAAATCTTGGGAACTAACCTCAGAGACTTCTTTGCTGATGAGGTAAATGAAAAGATTACCTTTGCTGAGGACGATATGTTTGAAACTGATGATGAGGACTTGGGTTATCATTTCAAATGGTTGGTACCAAACTCACAAAAGTATGACATGGAGCCTGTTCTAGTAAATATAGAGCCAGGAGGTTCCTACAAGGAGGAAAAGCCACACGAGGGTGAGGAGTTTGGATTCGTATTAAAGGGGACTATATGCCTACACATGGGCAATAAGAAATATAGGGTTAAGAAGGGCGAGAGTTTCTACTACCAGGCCAGGGAAACCCATTCAATAAGCAATGAAGGTAAGACACCAGCCAGCCTAATCTGGGTAAGCTGTCCACCTTCCTTTTAGAAAATTTTAGGGGGTATATATATTGGAAAATAAACTAATTGAACTTAATAATATATCAAAGAAATTTAATGATAATACTATTTTGGACAGGTTTAACCTGACTATAAACGAAAATGAATTTTTGACCCTACTAGGGCCAAGTGGATGTGGCAAGACTACACTTCTCAGGATAATAGCAGGCTTTGAGTTCGCTGATGAGGGAGATGTATTCTTTGGAGGCTATAGGGTAAATAGTGTACCAGCCTATCAGAGAAATATAAATACCGTATTTCAGAAGTATGCCTTGTTCCCACACATGGATGTGTATGAGAACATAGCCTTTGGTCTAAAGATTAAGAAGATGGACCCAATTACTGTTGAGGAAAAGGTAAAGAGCATGCTGGCCCTAGTTTCCCTACAGGGATTTGAGCACAGAAAGATATCATCCCTATCTGGTGGTCAGCAGCAGAGAGTTGCAATAGCCAGGGCCCTTGTTAATGAGCCGAAGGTCCTTTTACTTGACGAGCCACTAGGAGCTCTTGACCTTAAGTTAAGACAGGAAATGCAAGTGGAGTTAAAGAAAATCCAGAAGAAGCTAGGGATTACCTTTATATTTGTAACACATGACCAGGAGGAAGCCTTGAGTATGAGTGATACAATAGTAGTCCTTGATAAGGGAGTAATCCAGCAGATAGGTAGTCCTATAGATATCTACAATGAGCCTGAAAATGCCTTTGTAGCCAACTTTATAGGTGAATCTAATATTATAGATGGCATAATGCATGATGACTTTGATGTAGAGTTTTCATCAAGGCGTTTTGTCTGTGTAGACAAGGGCTTTGAAAAGGGTGAAAATGTTGATGTTGTTGTTAGACCAGAAGATATTATTATGACTAGCGCTGAAGAGGGTATGCTAAGAGGTATAGTAAGGTCTTCTGTATTTAAGGGAGTCCACTATGAGCTAGAGGTAGAAGAGAGTGGAAGGCTATGGTTACTTCAGAACACTAAGACAGCTCCTATTGGAAGTGAATTAGGCATGATTATTAATCCTGAAGATATTCATATCATGCACAAAGGAGATGCATAGGATGAAGAAGATTAAGAATAGAACAAATACTGTGGTTGAGCAAAAGGAGACTAGGTTGGCCTATCCCTATGCCCTTTGGTCAGTAATATTTATAGTAGTGCCCCTAGTATTGATTGTTTATTATTCATTGACTAGAAAAACTGACGATGGGGGTATCCTATTTACATTTGAAAATTATAGGCAGGCCTTTGATCCCTTATTCCTAAAGGTATTTATGAGGTCATTTGTTCTTGCTGGTATAGCGACTATTTTATGTGTAATTATTGGTTATCCAGCAGCCTACATAATATCTAAGGCCAAGCTTAGCAGGAGGGACTCTCTGATCCTCCTATTTATCCTACCGATGTGGATGAATTTCCTACTGAGGACCTATGCCTGGATAGCAATACTTGGAAAAATGGATTGTTAAATTCTCTTTTGGGGATTTTTGGTATTACACCAAATTCAATCCTCTATACAAGTTCTGCAGTACTACTAGGTATGATATACAACTTTTTACCTTACATGGTATTGCCAATATATACGTCTCTACAGAAGATAGATGAAGACCTGGTAAATGCAGCAAGAGACTTGGGTGCCAATACAGCTACAGTATTTAGAAAGGTAATCTTCCCACTGAGCATACCGGGTGTCTTAAGTGGGGTAACAATGGTATTTATGCCTTGTGTAACAACCTTCGCCATATCTAGACTACTAGGTGGTGGTAAGACTATGCTGGTAGGAGACTTGATTGAACAGCAGTTTACAACAGTTGGTGACTGGAATTTAGGTTCATCAATATCCATAGTTATGATGGTTATAATACTAATTTCTATGGCCTTTATGAACAAGATAGACAGGGATGAAAGACAAGGGGGGTAAGGTATAATGCAGAGAAGAAACTTAATATCAAAGCTATGCTCAAATATCTACCTGGTGCTTGTATTTTTGTTTTTATATGCACCTATATTGGCCCTTGTAATATTCTCCTTTAATGATTCAAAGTCTATGGGCGTATTAAATGGCTTTACCATGAAGTGGTATGTGGCTCTATTTAGGAATGAGACTATATTGTCAGCCTTATACTACACTATTAGTATAGCTGTCTTGGCCTCAATTATATCTACTATATTTGGAACTATAACTTCTATTGGTATATATAAGATGAGGGGTAAGACTAAGGCTACTATCCTAAATATCAACTACCTGCCAGTTTTAAATACTGATATAGTTACAGGTGTAGCCCTAATGAGCTTGTTTGCCTTTTTCCAAATGAATTTGGCTTTAAAACTATGCTCTTGTCACATGTGATGTTCTGTACACCATATGTAATCCTATCAGTCTTGCCAAAGCTAAGGCAGCTACCTGACAATGTAGAAGAGGCTGCCCTAGATCTAGGAGCAACACCTTGGTTGGCAATAAGAAAGATTGTTATACCGCAGATCAAGCCGGGTATAATGTCTGGATTTCTGATGGCCTTTACTATGTCTATAGATGACTTCATCATTTCCTTCTTCAATACAGGAAATGGTGTAAGTAATCTGTCTATAGAAATATATGGTATGGCTAGACGTGGAATTAAACCGGAGATAAATGCCCTATCAAGCCTGATGTTTTTAACAGTATTGGTCCTATTGATATTAGCTAATAGGAAGGATTCTATAATTAAGAATTCCGCCTTGGGTAAGGCCTAGTCAGGGGGTAGAAAATAATGAGACTAATAAAGATAAATAATAAATTAAAAAACAATATAGGAAGAACCATGGCCATGACACTGATTTTATCCTCAGTTGCAATATTTACAAGTGGTTGTCTAGGTGGTGGCCAGGATTCTACTAAAGTTCTTAACGTATATAACGTGGGTGACTATATAGATGAGAGTCTAATCAGTGAGTTTGAAGAGCAGACAGGTATTGATGTCCAGTATTCAACCTACGATACCAATGAGATGATGTATCAGAAGGTTAAGAGTGGAAGCACAAAATATGACCTTGTATTTCCGTCTGACTATATGGTTCAGAAGATGAGTAGGGAAGGCCTATTAAAAAAGATAAACTATAATAATATACCTAACTTCAAGTATATAGACAAGTCATTTTTAAATCCTAAGTACGATCCTACTAATGAGTACTCAGTCCCATACATGTGGGGTACCCTAGGCATAGTCTATAACAAGAATATGGTAGATGATAAGGTTGACTCATGGGATATACTTTGGGACAAGAAGTATACTAGAAATATACTTATGTTCGACTCTGTAAGAGATAGTATGGGTGTGGCCCTAAAGAAGCTTGGCTATAGCATGAACTCTGTTGACAAGGACCAGATAAATGCAGCCAAGGACCTTTTAATAAAACAGAAGCCACTTGTCCTTGCCTATGTAAATGATGATGGTAAGGATAGGATGATAGCTGGAGAGGCTGCTATGGGAGTCTTTTATTCAGGAGACTTCCCACTTATGAAGGAGGAAAATGACGACCTAGAGTATATAATACCTAGTGAGGGATCCAACAAGTGGACAGATGCAGTATGCATACCACAGACTGCTGATAATGAAGACTGGGCTGAGGCCTTTATAAACTTCCTATGTGACCCTAAGGTGAACGCTAGGAATACAGAGTATATAGGATATTCAACTCCAAATAGCGAGGGTAGAAAGCTCTTACCTGAGGAACTTAGAAACAATAAGACTATGTACCCAGACAAGGCTATATTAGACAAGTCTGAGGCATTTTTGGACATACAGAAGGTTATTAAGGACTATGATAAGGCCTGGATTGAGCTAAAGAGCTATTAGTCTTTATAAAGTAAATCATAGTATGTATGATGATGCATTTTATAATATAAATGAAAGTGGAGCAGACCTCCCAGTAAAAGCTGGATTATCTGCTCCCTTATTATTTTTAAATTATAGATTACCTGTTTTTAAATCTTCCGTACAGACCTGTAATATAACTGATATATCCCTCTAGGTCATGGTTGTACATTTCGTGTGGCAACATCCTAAATATCCAGTTACCTTCATCGATACCTGGTGTATTTATTCTTGACCAACCCTCAAAGTCATACCAGTCCTGAAGAGGTATAATAGCCATGTAGGAATTAGTCATCATGACAGCCCTTATTAGGCATTCAGTATACCTGTCATAGGCTGACATCCTTAGGTAGGCCTCTGCATATGAGAATTCACTAGGGCTGCAAGTTTTTAGCCATTCAGCCAGACTGGTATTGTCATGTGTTCCTGTGTAGGCAACAGAATTCTTTGGATAGTTATGTGGTAGGTTAAGGTTGTCAGCATCAGAGCTAAATCCAAACTGGACTATCTTCATACCTGGGAAGCCAGTATAGTCTAGGAGGTCACGAACCTCGTCAGTAATAATACCAAGGTCTTCAGCTACTATGTTAGCATTTTTAATTTCCTTCTTTACCTGGTCAAAAAGCTCCTTGCCTGGTGCCTTTATCCACCTTCCGTTCATAGCATCTCTAGTGACAGGATCTATAGAATAGAAGCTTTCAAAGCCTCTGAAGTGGTCTATTCTTAATATATCGTAAAGCTCAAGAGATTTTTGGATTCTCTTAACCCACCAATCAAACTTATGCTTCTTTAGGTAGTCCCAATCGTATAGAGGGTTACCCCAAACCTGGCCAGTTGCTGAAAACTCATCTGGTGGAACTCCTGATATCTGATGCGGTTCACCCTTTTCATCTGTCAAGAACATGTCCCTATTGTAGTAGAAGTCAGAACTATCACGTGATACATAGATTGGCATATCACCGAATATTTCTATACCACGATCATTTGCATATTTTTTTAGCTGGTGCCACTGGTCGAAGAATAGGTATTGTAGGAAACAGTGGAAGTCAATTGTATCAGGATTTGGCTTGTTAGCTGGGTTTGGCCATTCCCAGTATGGCTTTTCGTCATTTGCTTCCTTTAGAGCCATGTATTTGGCAAAATCATCAAGCCAGAAGGCATTTTCCTTCTTAAATCCTTGTAGGCTTGGTCATGCTTAGGATCAAAGTTACTGAAGGCCTCTCTAAAAATAATCATCTTAAGAGACCTGGCTTTAGCATAGTCAGCATATCTTGGATCTGCCTGGTAGTAGCCCTGGTATACAGAGTTAATAAAGTTCCAGTCTACAAGGCCCTTGCCTACAAGCATGTCTATGTCTATAAGGTCATAGTTACCTGAAAAGGCGCAGACAGACTTGTATGGTGAATATTCATCAATTGCAGCAGTTGCTGTTATCGGTAGTATCTGCCAAACAGATTGACCAGTCCTTACCAAAAAGTCTACAAATTCATAGGCGCAGTGGCCTAGACTCCCAACCCCGTACTTACTAGGTAGGGAGAAAATTGGCAGGAGGATACCTGCCTTCCTAGTGTTTGTCATATTGATTACCTCTTATCCAAGTCTTATTATATATACTTGGATCCTTTCTATTTATTATAATTAGACTTAAAACTTCAAAAATATTTTACTTATCTAAGTGTATAGCAGTATAGGATCTTGGTCCAACAACCAGTCCATAATTTGTAGGGTAGACATCCTTATTTCCAAAGACCTTTTTACCACCAAGTATTTCTTCTATTAGGACAGGCTTATCTCCAAGGTTTATTAGACAAGCTATATCGTTTCTATAGTAGCATATTAGGTTTTCTCTAGCAAAACCAAATTCAAAGCCAGTCTTAAAGCTATCCTTATACTTGCCCTAAAGGTAGTCAAGGCCTTGTAGTGGTCATATATATCCTGGTTTCTGTCCTCCTCTATAAAGCAACACCTATTGTATGGGTCGGAGAAGCCCTCCATACCATTTTCGTCACCGTAGTATAGTGATGGCACACCTGGTAGGGTAAACTGTATAAATGAGGCTATTTTTTCAAGCTCAAGGGCCTTTTCGTATAGGCCCTCTGGTAAACTATAGCCTAGCTTGTCTTCATGCTTAAAACTATCTACATCGAGAGCCAGACAAGTTGTTATCCTGGCAGTATCATGTGTAGATAAAAGGTTCATAAGTGTGTCTAGGGCAGGCTGAGGATAGTTAGAAATAAGGTCTAATATCCTATTTTTAAATAGCTTTGTATCTTGTCCCTTTAGGAGGTCAATTATAGCTGTCCTCCAAGGGTAGTTCATGACAGAATCTAGCTGCTGACCTAGTAAATAACGTCTTCTACCTCCATATGAAAATTTGTTAGTGGCATCTTCCCATACTTCACCAATGATTAGGGCCTCTGGGTCTGTAGCCTTGATAGATTCTCTTAGTCTATCTATAAAGACATCTGGTAACTCATCTGCCACATCGAGTCTCCAACCACCTGCACCAAGGTCTTGCCAGAATTTAAGGACTCCATCCTCCTGGCTGCATACGTAGTTTGTGTAGTCCTCATTTTCCTTAATCAGCTCTGGAAGGTTATCAAAGCCCCACCAAGAAGCATAGGTATTTGGATAATCTATAAAGTTAAACCATGGATAGTAGGCTGATTCCTTGGACTGATAAGCTCCTATGCCAGGATACCTACCATACCTATTAAAATATATACTATCCGAACCTGTATGACTAAAGACACCATCTAGGACAAGTTTAATGCCAGACTTATTAAAGTCTTGACAGAGATCTCTGAAGCTGTCTATGGTTCCCAAATAAGGGTCTACATTCTTGTAATCAGCTGTTGAATACCTATGGTTTTCCGAGCTTTCAACTATGGGGTTTAGGTAGACCATATCAATATTCAAGCCCTCTAGATAGGCACGACTTTCCCTAATACCATCTAGATTACCCATAAAGAAGTCCTTGGCAGAGTAGTTAGGCGTGTCTAATCCAGACTGTGGACGACCACCCCAATCATTTCTAATAGTCCTCTCATCTTCATTCACTGCCCTTGGAGCCTTATATGATGAACTCCTTTAAACCTATCAGGAAATATTTGATAGATGATACCTCCCTTAATCCAGTCAGGGGTAGTAAAGTCTGCATCATATACAGTTAACTGCCAGCAAATCAAATCATCAGTAACTTCAGGCTGGTAGTTAATCTTGGATATATTATGACTACAGTCATGGTAGTTTAACTGGAAATAGTAGAAATAAAGACCTGTTTCAAGTGGTCCTAAATCTACATGATACCTTATATAGCCCTGGTATTTTAACTGGTCTTCCCTGTCGATTTCTAGTATAGTCATTGGTATCCTCTTTAAGTCATATGGAGACTTATCATTGAAATATACAAATTCCAAAGATTGGAAGTGAATTGATTCATGTATATATATGTCTATGCTTGTCTTTTCGTTATTTTTAACACCTCCAAGTGGCTTCTTATCAATTTCTTGTCTGTAAATTACTTTTCTCATATTATCCTCTTCTGTATTTTCTATTTTATTTTTGTATTATTTTCCTAATATCATAAACCCTATAATTAATGTAAGTAGAATAAGACTAAAAAGCTTATTTAAAACTTATTATTTAAATAGTAATCGAGTTCTAATATACATTTTATAATATATTATATACCAAAAACAATGAGATTTTTTTCGTGTAAATTTGATGAAATTATTTTTTTATTTTATTAAAATTATATCGAAAGCATTAGAAAAAAACGATTTTCCTAAAAACAAAGATTTTTCATAGGAAAAAAATTGCATTATTTTTGTGAAAAATTAGCATTTATTTATGGTATGATGTATGTAATTATAATGGTATGATGTATTGATTATACCTAATTTTAATCGACTAAATCTTTATCGACTTATTAAATAATTAATAGAGTCGATATAGAAGTATCATAAATGGTGAGGTGAGAAGAGTATGAAAAAAGACCAAAAGAACGATTTGGCTAAGTATCTATTCCATGAAGGTACCAATTACAGGGCCTTCGATTATATGGGCTCCTTCCTTGACGGTGACGAATGCACCTTTAGGGTATGGGCTCCTGGTGCCAAGAGGGTATATGTGACAGGAGAATTCTGTAACTGGGACCCATTTGTATATGAGGCAGAGAAGGTTACGGATTCAGGAATATATGAGTGCCGTATAAAAAATATCAAGCAGTATGACGCATACAAGTATGTATTTGAAACTCAAGACGGAAGGATCCTATACAAGTCCGACCCTTATGCAAGACACTTTGAAACAAGGCCAAACACCTCATCTAAGGTATATAAATTTGATGACTATGAATGGGGTGACCAGGCTTGGATGAAGTCCAGGAAGGTTCCTAAGGACGGTCCAATGAATATATATGAATTACACCTTGGGACTTGGAAGACCAGGGACAATGGTGAATTCTACTCTTATCGTGAATATGCAGAACTTTTGCTTGCCTATCTAAAGGACATGAAGTATACGCACGTTGAGCTACTTCCTTTGATGGAGCATCCATATGATAAATCATGGGGCTACCAAGTTACGGGCTATTTTGCACCTACATCTAGGTATGGATTACCTGAAGACCTTATGTACTTGGTTGACCTGCTACACCAGAATAATATAGGTATAATCCTAGACTGGGTACCAGGACATTTCCCTAAGGATGAATCAGGCTTATGTGAATTTGATGGATCATACGCCTATGAGTACTCAGATCCACTAAAAATGGAGCACAAAGAATGGGGAACTAGGGTCTTTGACTATGGTAAAAACGAGGTGGCATCATTCTTGATATCTAATGCTGTTTATTGGTTAGACAAGTTCCATATAGATGGTCTGAGGGTAGATGCAGTTTCATCAATGCTATATCTTGACTACTTTAGACAGGGTGGCGAGTGGAGACCAAATAAATATGGGGGCAAGGAAAATTTAGAAGTTCTTGAATTCCTAAAGAAGCTAAATGAACATGTACATGATACCTTCCCAGGAGCTATGATGATAGCAGAAGAATCTACAGCCTGGCCAAAGGTGACTCATCCTGCAAAGGACGGTGGTCTAGACTTTGACTTTAAGTGGAATATGGGGTGGATGAACGATTCATTAAAATATCTTGAATCTGACCCATACTTTAGGTCTGGAATACATAATTGCATGACCTTCTCCATTACATACGCCTTTCAGTGAAAACTATATACTAGCTCTTTCACATGACGAGGTGGTACATGGAAAGAAGTCTATCTTTGAAAAGGCCTATGTCCCTTATGAGGACAAGTTTAAGAGCCTGAGGGTATTCCTAGCCTATATGTTTGGCCATCCAGGCAAGAAACTTAACTTTATGGGTACAGACATTGCCCAGGTGATAGAATGGAATGATGAAAAGCAACTAGATTGGGTTCTTTTAGATTACCCATTACATGCAACACATCAGAAGTTTGTCAGAGACCTAAATGCTATATATGCCAAGCATAAGCAACTATGGGAGTTGGATACCAACTGGGATGGATTTAGGTGGAATACTGTGGATGACAATACAAATAATGTTTTTTCCTTCACTAGGTATGATGCCAAGGGCAATGAGATCTTGGTTATCTGCAACTTCTCATCACAGCAGCTGAAAAAGTATAAAATCGGGGTCAGCTCCGATAAAAAATATAAGATCTTATTGAATAGTGATGCCAAGAAGTACGGTGGAGATGGCTTGGTAAACAGAAACATTCATTCAATAAAATCAGAGTTTAATGGGTTTGACTACCATATAGAGGTCAATATCGGATCTTTTGGAAGTCTATATTTGGTAGAAAAATAAATAGTTAAGAGAGGTAAAGCTATGAGTTTAAAAAAAGAAATTGTTGCAATGCTATTAGCAGGTGGTCAGGGAACTAGGCTTAAATCCCTAACAAAGAATATGGCCAAGCCAGCAGTTCCATTTGGTGGTAAGTACAAGATAATCGACTTTCCGTTATCAAACTGTGTGAATTCAGGCATATCTACAGTCGGGGTCCTAACTCAGTTTATGCCTTTGGAGCTTAATAGCTACATAGGAAATGGTGCCCCATGGGACCTAGACAGGATGGACGGTGGTTTATCAATCCTTCCTCCGTATACAGGTGGAGAGACAGGTGACTGGTATAAGGGTACATCAAATGCAATCTACCAGAATATGAAGTATATTGAACAGTATGATCCAGAATACGTATTGATTCTTTCTGGTGACCATATATACAAGATGAACTACAATGAAATGTTGAAGTTCCATAAGTCTAGGGGGGCAGATTTAACAGTTGCCCATATAGATGTTCCACTTGAAGAGGCTAGTAGGTTTGGTATCCTTAATACTATGTCAGACCTTTCTGTAAGTGAATTTGTTGAAAAGCCAGAAAAGCCGATATCAACTAAGGCTTCGATGGGTATTTATATCTTCAACTGGTCCCAGTTAAAGATATACCTTGAAAAGTGTGAAAATGCTGAAGATACTAGCTATGACTTTGGTAAGGACGTAATACCGATGATGTTGGCCGATGGAAAGAAAATATTCGCCTACCCATTCAAGGGCTACTGGAAGGATGTAGGAACTATAGAGAGTCTATGGCAGGCTAATATGGACCTATTGAACAATGCTGACAACTTCTATATCTATGATCCGCTTTGGAGAATATACTGCAGACATTACGAGTCTATGGCCCAGTACATTGGACCAAAGGCCAAGCTATCAAATGCCATGATTTCTGAAGGAAGTAGCATAAGTGGAACTGTTAAGGAATCGGTTGTATCATCTGGTGTATATATCCACGAGGGTGCAGAGGTAGTAAACAGTGTGATAATGAAGAATGCAGTTATAGGCAAGAATGCCAAGGTATACAATTCTATAGTTGCTGAAGATGCCATTATAGGTGAAGGTGCTATAGTTGGTCATGAAAAAATAGAACTTGGTAAGGATATGATCACTGTTGTAGCCAACAAGGATGTAGTCAAAGACAAGGAAACATTCAAAAAGAAGTAGGAGGGGATAGTATGAACGGATTTTGTTTAATATTTGCAGATAATTACAAGAATTATGATTTAGAAGGTTTAATAAAGAATAGGTCCCTAGCATCCCTACCTGTAGCTTGTAGGTACAGGATTGTTGACTTTATCCTTTCTTTATTAGTAAAGGCTGATGTGGCTGACATTGGTATTTTGACTACTAACAACTACAATTCTCTAATGGACCATGTAGGTTGGGGTAAAGACTGGAATCTAAATAGAAAAAATGGTGGTCTAAAAATTATACCTCCACTAGCGATTTCTGATACAGGTCTAGCCAGGAATAAGTTTGAAGCCCTGAGTAATGCAAGCCAGTATATGGAGGGTAGACTTCAGGACTACTGTATAATTGCAGATTCTAATATCATCTGTAATATTGATTTCAAGGACTTGCTTAGGTACCATGAAGAAAATAATGCAGATGTGACAGTAGCAGTAGTTAAGAGGAAGCCTGAAAAGGATGAAATTGAAATGATTCTTGACAATAAGAACAGGGCCTACGACTCACTTACCACAAGGATGGGGCAGACTATGAATGTAATACCCTATTAAAGATAACAATCATGCACAAGGATTTCTTGAATGAAATTATCAAGAAGGGAATCACACTAGGTTGGGAAGATATAGTGAGAGACTACATATCAAAGAACTTCAACAGGCTGAATGTCTATGCATATGAGGTAAAGGGATACTGTAAGGTAATAAATAGCCTAGAAAGCTATTATGACTTCCATATGGACCTATTAGATGAAAGAATAAGCAAGGAAATATTCCTGTCTGGTACTGAAATACTAACAAGGGTAAGGGACAGTGTACCAACTAGCTATGGCAAGAATTCAAGCGTATCTAACTCTATCTTGGCTGATGGCTGCCATATAAATGGAAAGGTTGAAAACTCAGTAATCTTCAGAGATGTAACAATTGAAGAGGGTGTTGAGCTTAAAAACTGTATCGTGATGTCTAGCACGACTATCAAGGAAGGTGCTAAACTAGAATATGTAATCACAGACAAGGAAGTGCTTGTTACAGAGGGTAAGGAGCTAAAGGGTGATAGAAACTGTCAGTTTATAGTTCCTAAGAAGAAGACAATCTAATGCTAATACTATGTTAGGACTCTATCTAGGGTCCTAACATATATGAATTAAAATATAGATATAATTTTGAACACATACAGAAAGAGGTGTTGTGAGTGAAAGTTTTATTCGTTGCTGCGGAAGCATCTCCCTTTGTAAAGTTGGAGGATTGGGAGACGTAATGGGTGGCTTACCTGCAGCCTTGAATGATAATGGTGTGGACGCAAGAGTAGTTCTGCCACTTTATTCATCAATTGACAGGAACAAGTACAATATTAACTTTGTGAAATACATATATGTATCATTGGGTTGGAAGCAGATTTATTGCGGTATTTTCGAAACTGAATACAAGGGTATTAAGTTCTACTTTATAGATAATGAACAGTACTTTTAATAGGTACCAGACCTATGGTGAACCAGATGATGGAGAGAGGTTTGCCTTTTTCTCTAAGGCAGCTGTGGATATAATGCCACACATTGACTTCAAGGCTGATATTATGAATGCCAATGACTGGCATGCATCCCTATCGGTCGTATATCTAGACCTTTATAGGAGAGAAGGATATGATTTCTATAGGGATATGAAGAGCGTAATCTCAATTCATAATATAGAATTCCAGGGCAAGTACAATCCATATGTATTAGGAAGCCTATTTGGTTTAGGTAATGAGTACCTAGGAGCCTTGACTTTTGATGGGGATATAAACCTATTGAAGGGGGCTATCCAGCTAGCTGATAGGGTAAACACAGTTAGTGAGACTTATGCAAATGAAATATTAGACCCATACTTTGCCTTTGGGTTAAGTCCAGTCTTATCCAGTGAGAGATGGAAGCTTAGGGGGATAGTAAATGGTATTGACTATGATAAGTTTAACCCTGAAAGTGATAATATGATAAGTCAAAACTTCTCGCTAAAGACTCTAGACAAGAAAATAGAAAATAAGCTAGCCTTCCAGGAAGAAATGGCCTTGGAGGTAAGTGAAGATATACCAATGGTAGGCATGGTAACGAGGTTGACAGGTCAAAAGGGTATTGACCTAGTTGTCGAAGCAGCTGAGCATATCCTAAATATGGGTGCCCAGTTGGTAATTTTAGGAACAGGAGACCCATATTTTGAAGAACAATTAAGGAACCTAGAATATAGGAGACATGACAAGATGAGGTCTATCATCATGTTTTCTAATGAACTGTCATCAAAGATATATGCTAGTTCAGATATATTCTTGATGCCATCCAAGTCTGAACCATGTGGCCTATCCCAGCTAATAGCTATGAGGTATGGTAGCATTCCTGTAGTTAATAGGGTGGGCGGTCTTAGAGATACAGTAGAACCGTTTGATCCTACTAGGATGACTGGCTATGGCTTCACATTTGAAAGCTATAATGTATACGATATGCTGGATGCTATTAAGAGAGCACTTGATGTATACAACTATGACCAGAAAACTTGGAAGCATATAATGAAAAATGCAATGGATCATGATATGACTTGGGGTAATTCAGCTAAGAGGTACATAGAAATGTATAGGGAGGTTCTTTAGGATCTTAAAGCATTGTAATGTCCAGCCCTATGTTTAAGACAAGGCTTAATGTGGTATGAGATAAGTATTTGGTGTATGGTAGCACCAAGTATGTTTAGCCAGAAAATAGAGCTTATAAAATTAAATATTATGGAAATAATATAAACAAAAAGTGATAGAGGAGAAAAAGAATGAGTGAAATGACAAAAGATATTGAACAATATCTGCAAACAAAGTTTGGTAACTCTATAGGGGAGTCTAATGAAAGACAGCTTTACCAGGCCTTGATGGCTGAAACCAGAAATAGGCTATTGAAAAAGAGGTACGACTACAACAAAAAGCTAAAGGAAAGTGGCCAGAAGCAGGCCTACTATATGTCTATGGAATTCTTGGTGGGAAGAACGCTAAGAAATAACCTATTTAATCTTGGTTTAGAAGAAGAAATAAGGTCTTTCCTTGCTGAAAAGAATTTTGACTTAGATAAGATTTATGACATGGAGCCAGATCCAGGTCTAGGAAATGGTGGTCTTGGTAGACTTGCATCATGTTACCTTGATGCCTTAACTAGCAACGACTATCCGGTAACTGGATTTTCAATCCTGTATGAATTTGGTATATTCAAGCAGGTTATTGCAAATGGTTGGCAGCAGGAATACCCAGACAACTGGCTAGGTATGGGTCAGTATGGTCTGGTTCATAGAAGTGATGAAGAAATTGAAGTTAAGTTCTATGGTAAGACTCAAGAACACTGGACTAAGGATGGACTAAAGGTTACTTATGAAGACTATACATCAATAATAGCAGAACCATATGACCTTATGATTTCAGGATACAAGAGTGAGGCAGTAAATGTCCTAAGACTATGGAAGTCAAAGGCAGATGCAGGTTTCGATATGAAGCTATTTGAAAGAGGAGAATATGCTAAGTCATCTGAATCAGAGGCTATAGCTGAATCTATTTCAAAGCTACTATACCCAGCTGATGATACTAATGAGGGTAAGGCTCTTAGAATAAAGCAGCAGTACTTCTTTACTAGTGCGTCACTACAGCAGATAGTGAAAAACCACTACAAGACTTACGGTAGCCTAGATAATTTGGCTGACAAGGTGGCTATCCATATAAACGATACTCACCCTTCAATGTGTATACCTGAATTGATGAGAATCCTATTGGATGACTATGACTATAGTTGGGAAAAGGCGTGGGATATAACTACTAAGGTATTTGCCTACACTAATCATACAATAATGGCAGAAGCTTTAGAAAGTGGTCTGTAGACCTGTTTGCCCCAATTCTACCAAGAGTATTTACAATCATCAGGGAAATCAATAATAGGTTCTGTCAGCATTGTAATGAAATTGGAGCGTCATCTGACCTAGAGTCAATGTCAATTATCCACAATAATATGATAAGGATGGCTAACCTTTGTATAGTAGGAAGCTACAATGTAAATGGTGTATCAGGCCTACATAGTGATATCCTAAAGGCAGATACATTTAAGGAATTTAATAAGGTTTATCCAGGCAGGTTCAACAATGTAACTAATGGTATAGCCCACAGAAGGTGGCTAGGTCAGGCCAATCCTGAGTTGACAAGCTACCTAAATGGCCTACTAGGCGGTGACTTTATTAAGGACCTATCAAACATAGAAGAACTATTGAAGTATGCTGATGATAAGAGAGTTCTAGCCGACTTAGAAAAGATTAAGCATACAAAGAAGAAACAGTTAGCTAAGTATATAAAGGATGCTAACGGTATAAATGTAGATATCGACTCTATATTTGATGTTCAGGTTAAGAGACTACACGAGTATAAGAGACAGCTACTAAATGCCCTTCATATAGTTTACCTATATAGACAGATTAAGTTTAATGGTCTAAGACCTAGACCAAGAACATTTATATTTGCAGCCAAAGCATCATCAGGCTATGTAATGGCTAAGAATATAATTAAGTTCATATGTACCCTATCTGACATGATAGAAGCAGATCCGCTTGTTAGGGATTATATAAAGGTAGTATTCTTAGAAGACTACAGGGTAACACTAGCTGAAATAATTATACCAGGAGCAAATGTTAGTGAGCAGATTTCACAGGCAGGTAAGGAAGCATCTGGTACAGGCAACATGAAGCTAATGCTAAATGGAGCCTTGACACTAGGTACGCTAGATGGTGCCAATGTTGAAATACATGATGCAGTAGGTGATGAAAATATGTTCCTATTTGGTCTAAAGACACCAGAGGTTAATGACCTATACAAGAGTGGCTATAGACCAAGAGACTACTATGATAAAAATCCGGAAATCAAGGAAACACTTGACTTTATAAGAACTATAAATATTGATGGCACTTCATTCTCTAATATAGTTGACTACCTAATCAACCAGGACCCATATATGTGTCTTGCAGACTTCGAAAGCTATGTAAACAAGCAGAAGGAAGTTGAAGAGGCTTATGGAGACAAGGACAGGTGGAACAGGATGTCATTAGTTAACATAGCCAAGGCTGGAATTTTCTCAGCCGATAGGGCTGTACAGGAATATACTGATGGTATATGGCATATAGAAAGAGTTAAATAATATTTTAAAGACTTCAAAGGTCCCCGTGAGCTTAACAGCTTAGGGGACCTTTCCTTATGTACTTGATAGGCCAATTACATTAACCTTCTAAATTATGGTATTTTTTGATATAATATAGGTGTAAGTATCATATATATACGGAGGAAGCCATGAGTTTACAAGAATTCGAGTTTATCGAATCAGCCATAGATATACTGAGAAGTCAGCAACAAACCCTAGAGACAATTGAATATGAGTTGGTCAAGTTCTTTGGTTCTATTCCACTTAAGGAAAACGAGTTGATGTCTGTCAGTTCAAGGATAAAATCCGAAAGCAGCCTTAAGGAGAAAATAATTAGAAATAGGTACCTAATGGACTATGACAATCCAGAAATAATGTTCTCTGAAATACCTGATATTATTGGGGTGAGGATAGAGTGTAAATTTATCAGGGATGAAAAGGATATTTTTATGCAGATAAAGAATTACTTTTCAGAAACAGATGATAGAAAGTTCTTTTACGCCAAGTCCAATAAAAATATAAGACTTTATATGTTTGAAAAGCAACCACTAAAGCAAAAAAATGGCTTTGAAATCTATAAGCTAGACGGTGAATATGTGCTAGCAGACAGGAAGATAAAGTTTGAACTCCAGATAAAGGCCCTAGTAAATGTATTTTGGAGTGAGATAGAACACAAGATTATTTACAAGAATACTACATATCTTCTTGAGGATCAGTTTATCAAGGATATGATGATATCAATCAAAAACAACCTTACCATGATAGATGACCAGCTCCTTAGTATATACAAGAACTTCAAGCCAGAAACCAAGATAAATTCTAAATTTGGTAGGAATGAAATAAAGGCGGTATTCTCGAAGCTCCTGTATGATACCATTACCTATAAGATGGATGAGCAGTTGGCCTTTGCTATAGACTTTAAAAAGCCTTGCCAGACAATACTGGACTACTCGCTTCAAAAGTATAAGGATACAAGTGATGGACTAAGTGCCTTTATGACTGAAGAATATAAGAAAATAAACGAATTTTTAAATAAGGATATAAACTTCAATGACGGCCTGGTCCTTGAACATGAGCCGGTATTTGAGGATAGATTTTCTAGAGATATTGCCTATATATTTATAGATAAGATGAATACAGAGGTGCCGTGGAACCTATTCTTTAGAATCCTATTTGAGCTAGAGCTAGACAATAATGTCGATGTTTTTTCTAATTTTATAAGGTATTACAAGAGATCTCTTATAAGCAAGGACAGCCTTTATAATCTTATGGATTCCTTTGGTGAATATAGTATAAAGATTATAGATGACATGTACGAATGTATTTTGAAGGTTATAAAGCAGGTCGGAAAGATAGATATTTTCTTTGCTAGCAACCTATCCAAGATGAGAAGGATAGCGTCTGAGGGCTTAGACTATGTATGTTACGAGTTTGAAAACTACTATGAATACATGGAACAGAAGAGGATAATATCTAAGATTATGGTAGATAGTCTAATGAAAATTTATAAATAATGAAGACAGATGTTTTGAGGTGATAAAATTGAACGATTTAACATATTTGAGGCTTATACTGACAGAGGAAGACAACTACCCGGTCATGTATTCATTGTCTCAGGAGGAAGTAAATATTATTGGGCAAGATGACCAGGCCATGTCACCTGATGATTTTAAGTCAATTATCAAGTTTTTTGCTGATAGGGGTTTGAAAAAGGTCAAGTTTGTTGGTGGAGAGCCCCTTTTATACAAGCACCTAGAGGACCTAATAGCCTATGCTCATGACTGTGGAATTGAGGATATAGGTATGACAACAAATGGAATTGGTCTTGGAACTAGGATACTTGACCTTAAAAACCTTGGTCTCAATAGTGTAAATATATCCCTGGATTCTTTAAAAGAGTATAGGTACCACGCCCTTACAGGAGGTGGTAACCTAAAGGAGGTTTACCTATCTATAGATGCCTGTCAGGCTGCCAATATAGACGTAAGGATAAATTGTGTGGCTATCAAGGACTTTAATGATGATGAGCTAGTGGATTTTATGAGACTTACTATCAACAGTAAGCTGGATGTGAGACTTATAGAGCTCTTACCATATAATATATCCAAAAACGTATATGAGAGGGGCTATATGGACTTACAGGAATATATTGATAATACAGAGGCAATTGATAGGTCTGATGATGAAGAATTAAGCGTAGCCCAGTATTTTAAAATAGATGGTGCCCAGGGAAGGGTGGGCATTATTAGGGCAGGATCTAGAGATTATGAAGAAGACCTTCGTAGGGTCAATGTAAGCAACAGGGGTTATATGAATGTTGGACCCCTACAGAAGAATATTTACTTTATAAAACCTATATTGGGTGATGAAGAAGCCTTAGAAGATATATTTTATAAGATAAAAACAAGACTCTAGAATATATATAAATGTTAATAGAATGTTAAATTTAGCTTTCTATTAACATTTTTTTTATCTTTCATGGTATTATTGTAGGGTAGGTAAAATTAATATGCCAAGTGGTGTGATTTTATTAGAATATGAGGTGTAAATAATATGGATATTGCAATTTCCTTAATCGGTGGATTAGGTATGTTCCTTTATGGAATGAATGTAATGGGAGATGGTTTGCAGAAGGCTGCAGGCGAAAAGCTAAAAAAGATTATTGAAATGTTGACAACCAACAGGATAATGGGTGTCCTAGTTGGTACCTTAGTTACTGCAATTATACAGAGTTCTAGTGCTACGACTGTCATGACAATTGGTTTCGTAAATGCTGGTATAATGTCATTACAGCAGGCTGTTGGAGTTATAATGGGTGCAAATATAGGTACAACAGTAACAGCCCAGTTGGTATCTTTTAACATCGAAAAATATGCACCAATAGCAATTGGTATTGGTATGGTATTTTGGTTCTTTACTAAGAAGAAGAACATAAAGAACATAAGTGAAATACTAATAGGCTTTGGTATCCTATTCGTTGGTATGAACTTTATGAAGGAGGCAGCCGCCCCTGTATCTGAAATGTCACAGGTACATGATGCAATGCTATACCTAAGTAAAAATCCAGTTCTAGGCATCTTGGCTGGTTTCCTTATTACAGGTACTATCCAGAGTTCAAGTGCCTCTATAGGTATCCTAATTGTTCTTGCTTCGCAGGGGCTATTGCCTATTACAGCAGCCCTACCAGTTCTATACGGTGATAATATAGGTACATGTGTTACATCATTACTATCAACAATAGGGGCAAGTAGGAATGCCAGAAGAGCAGCTATTATGCATCTATGCTTTAATGTGATTGGTACCTTATTGTTTATAATAGTTTTAAGTAAGCCAATAGTTGCCTTGGTAACTAGTATAGATCCAACAAATGTACCAAGACAGATAGCCAATGCCCATACCCTATTCAATGTGGTAAATGTAATAGTATTACTACCGTTTAGTACATATTTGGTTAAGCTTGCTACTAAGCTAGTTCCATATACAGAAGATGAAGAATTAGAAATATCCATACTACAAAGTTCTTGGACGAAAGAATCCTGGAAACTCCATCTATTGCCCTTTCAAATACAGTTGATGAAGTAATCAGAATGGCTAGTCGTTCAACTCGCTCTCTAAATTCTGCCTATGATGCAGTAAAGACTTTCAGCCATGAAAAAAGAGAGAAGACTTTTGAGTATGAAAGGATGATAAACACACTACAGCTTGATATAACAAACTACCTATTTGCTCTTTCAAATAGAAACCTGAGTGATATAGAAAGAATCAAGGCCGATGTCCTATTCCACATAGTAAACGACATTGAAAGAGTTGGTGACCATGCCGACAATATAGCTGAGATTTCACAGTTTATGGAAGATAAGAAGGTTATCTTCACAGAGGATGCAAGAAATGAATTAGATACAATATTCGAATTGGCGTCTAAGAACTTCTATGACTCTATTACTGCCCTAAAGACTAGTGACTTCGAGCTAGCAGCTACTATTACAGAGAGGGAAAGAGAGATTAATATACTAGAGCAAAATGCCAGAAATTCTCATATGGCAAGGCTACACGCTGGTACTTGTTCTGTTGAAGCAGGTATCTACTTCCTAGACATTATAAGTAATCTAGAGAGAATATCAGACCATTCTATCAACATAACTGAAGAGTTGGGAAGAATGAGTGGACATGTAAGCCTATAGGGTATGAGGAAGATATATATGACCAGGCTTTGGTCATGCAAAACAAGAGATAAAACAAGAGATAAAACAAGGATATAAGTAAATAATATATAATATACTGGTATGTGTCTCGCATATCAGTATATTTGTATAGAGGACAAATAGGGGGGTACAATTTTATGGATTTTTTAAATTTACCAAAGATAGACCTGCACTGTCACCTGGATGGGTCACTGAGACCAGGGTCAGTTTTAGAGCTTTTAAGGAAATATAATATAGACTTAGGCATAAATGAGACCAACATTGATGATGCCTTAAAAATAAGGGACCATTGTGACTCCCTGCTAACCTACCTTAAAAAATTTGACCTACCCCTAAAAATCATGCAGGATAAAGAAGACCTAGAAAGACTAACTTATGAGGTATTTGAGGATGCCAAAAATGAAAATATAGCCTATTTAGAACTTAGATTTGCCCCCGTACTCCATATAAATAAGGGGCTCAGACAAGAAGAGGTGATAGGGGCTGTAATTAAGGGCATGAATAGGGCCAAGAATGACTATGATATAGAGGGTAATATCATAATTTGCTGCATGAAAAACCTAGGCGAGGAAGAGGCTCTTAAGACTATCAAGGCCGGTTATACCTACATGAACAAGGGACTTGTTGGTGTAGATCTTGCAGGTAAAGAGGATATTGGCTTTGCCCATAAGTATATAAGGGCCATGAGACTAGCCAAGGACATGGGCTATAATATAACGGTTCATGCTGGTGAAGCAGGGCCAGGTCAGAATATACTAGATGCTATAAGCCTACTGGGAGCCCAGAGGATAGGACACGGTACCAACCTATACCAATCTGATGAGGCCTTTAGGCTAGTAAAGGAAAATAATATATTCTTAGAGGTATGTCCAACAAGTAATTTACAGACAAAAGCAGTTGATAGACTTGAAAAACATTCTGCTATATACTATTATAAAGAGGGTATTGGTCTTTGCATTAATACAGATAACAGGACGGTATCCAATACAAACTTGACAGCAGAATTTGAGGCTATAGGCCATCTTTTAAGTATGGATAGGCCTTCCTATATAAAAATGTATAAAAGAGCAGTAGAGGCCTCTTTTGCGGACAGAGAGACAAAGGATAAATTAATAGATAAGGTCAGGAGGATAAAATAATGACTAATGATAAGCAAAATCCAGAGCTTAAGGCTGCTGGTAGTAAGAATAAGATAAGACATATAGTTGGAGTAATGAGTGGCAAAGGAGGAGTTGGTAAATCGACTATGACTAGTCTAATAGCCAACAAGTTAAATGCCCAGGGCTATAGGGTAGGTATACTTGATGCTGATATTACAGGACCTAGCATACCTAGACTAATGCATATAGACAATCAGATGGCCTACTCAGATGGGGACAATATAATACCGGTTACTGCCGACAATGGTATAAAGGTTATTTCCCTAAACCTAATAATGGACGAAGAAAGTAAACCAGTAATATGGAGGGGACCTATGATAGGGTCAGTCGTTCAGCAGTTCTATGAAAATGTCCTATGGGGTGACCTAGACTACCTGCTAATAGACATGCCTCCAGGAACAGGTGATGTAGCCTTAACAGTAATGCAATCAATACCAATCAAGGGTATAATAATGGTATCTATGCCACAGAACCTTGTTTCTATGATAGTTTCTAAGGCAGTAAACATGGCCAAACAGCTGAATGTACCAGTTATAGGTATAATAGAAAATATGAGTTATATAGAGTGTCCAAATTGCTCTGAAAAGATAAGGATGCACAATGATGAGGGATGGGACCAGTTTATAAAGGACTATTCCTTGGATATGCTAGCAGAGCTACCTATGTCGCCAGAGATAATAAGACTATCTAATGAAGGCATGGATGAGGTCAGTCTTGAATTGGATAAAATCCTAAGTGGGATAGTGGATAAGGTATCAAGCTTTTGCAAGAGAAGGATAATTTTATAGAACAAAGTAGATGAAAAAAATACCGAGATAAGATTTATCTCGGTATTTATCTCGGTATTATATACTACAATATTTTAATAGACTTAATTGAGTTCAACGGAATATACAAAACCTTTTGGTTATTGTAGTGTGGGTGTTTCTCATCCATGTCAGTTTGAGAAAGGGTCAATGATATGTCGTCGTATTCAGATAATATACCATAAAGCTTAGACTGGCTAAGGTAGGAGTCTATCTCGGCAAAATCATTGATGTGCGTTTCAACAAAATCAAAAAAATTCTTGTTAATGCATGATAATCTGTCATTTTTGTTTTTCTTTGGCATAAAATCACCCCTTTACTATATTTATATTATACAAAATTTTACTTAAAAAGTAAATAGAAAGGTTTTAAAATGGATAATAATATTAAAGCACCTAAAATTAATAATATAATTAATGTTTATTCATCTAAATTTTTAAATGTCTTTGAAGTAGGATTTAAGGATAAAAAAAATAATGATAAAAAATGGATAGTTGCCTCTAGGCTAGATAAAGAAAAGTACATAGATAAGGTTATAAACAAGATGGGAAAAGACAGGGTAGATGCTGTTATAATTGTTGGCTATAAGAATGATGACAAAAGGCCTAGTCAACCTGCAAATCAAGTAGCTAATATAAGTCCTGAGCCCCAAGATCAAGATACTATTGTTGTGATAAGAGAATTTAGGATACCGATTAATGACTATATTTACTCTCTTCCAGCCGGGCTTGTAGACCCTGGTGATGACATCTATGAAACGGCTATCAGGGAGATGAAGGAAGAGACTGGCCTTGACCTAATAGCCATAGATAAGGATAGGACCTGCAAGAAGGCTTATGCTTCTGTAGGCATGTCAGATGAATCCCTGGCCATTGTATATGGTAGGGTAGAAGGTAGTCTATCAAGGGATTTCATGGAGGATACTGAGCTGATAGAGCCGATGTGCATGACTAAGGAAGAGGTAAAAGACCTACTTACAAAAAAAGATGTAAATATCGATATAAAGGCCTGGCTAATCTTAAAGGAATTTGCAGGTTTCTAGTCATGTATTATACATATTTATTGAGATGCAGGGATGGAAGTCTTTACTGTGGCTACACGACTCATATAGAAAAGAGAATGGACCAACATAAAGAAGGCAAGGGAGCTAAGTATGTGAAGGCAAAAGGTTATAAAGGATTGGAGTTTTATATAGCATCGTCCACTAGGTCTGATGCAATGAAACTAGAGGCCTATATAAAGAGATTAGAAAGAAAGGAAAAGGAAAACCTGATAAAGGGGGATACTAGAGTCTTGGATAGGCTGGGTATAGAATATAACCTGGTCTTAAGTACTCTAAATAGTCCAGTGATAAGTGAAAACTCAAGTATATCAGAAGCAGAGGACATGTAAAACTATAGTAAATCCAAGAAAAATAGGACAAGAAAAAATAAGAATAAGAAAAAAAACAGTAATTAGAGTAGTAATTATAATAGAAGAATTAGAACTACAAATAAAAGTAAGTACTCCTATCCGATTTTAAAAATTGAATAGGAGTACTTTATTGTTAGATATCTGATTAAGATATATGTAGCCTATCCCTTGTAGACAATATCACCACCTACTATAGTGTACTTGACTTTACCATATAAGGAGCGACCTAGGAATGGGGAATTAGAAGACTTAGACTTGAAACCCTCAACTATGTATTCCTGGTTAGGATCGAATATACAAACATCAGCAGGCTTTCCTACCTGTAGATTTCCCCTTATTAAGCTTGTAATACCTTGCAGGATTAGATGTAAACTTACTTAGCATGTGTATCATTGAGAGTCGGTTTTTCATAACTAGCTCAGTTACTGCAAGTGGAAGGGCAGTTTCTAGTCCTATAATTCCACTAGGTGCCTTAGTAAAGTCGACGTTCTTTTCATCGGCAGTATGTGGGGCATGGTCAGTGGCTATTATCTCTATTGTATCATCTATCAGGCCGGCAATAATCCTTTCCCTATCTTCAGCAGACCTTAGAGGGGGATTCATTTTTGCTAATACACCATATTCCAAAACATTATCCTCTGTAAGAGTGAAGTGGTGTGGTGTTGCTTCTGCAAAAACCTTTACACCTATAGACTTTGCATACCTTATAAAGTCTACAGCATTACCCGAGCTAATATGTTGTATGTCTATGCAGGCACCTGTTTCAAGGGCAAGCATACAATCTCTGGCCACCATTATATCCTCTGATACCCTAGGAGCCCCCTTAAGACCTAATTTATCCGCTATAGGACCAGCATTTATACCGTGGTTATCTATTAGACTGTTATCTTCTTCATGAAGGGCTATTACAGTATCTAGCTGGGCAGCCTTTAGCATAGCATCCCTTAATGTTTTTGTATTCATAACCGGTACGCCATCGTTGGTAAAGCCGGCAGCTCCTGCCTTGTGTAGGAGGTCCATATCAACCAGCCTATCCTTGAAGTCAATAGTTAAGGCAGCCTCCTGTAGTATATTTATAGGGCAGTCTTTGGCCTTTTTCCTGTATATAGGCAAGACTTTCTATAGAGTCTATCTTAGGGTTAGTATTAGCCATAAGGATGACAGTAGTATAGCCACCAGCAGCTGCAGCATGAGCCCCAGATACAAGGTCTTCCTTTTGGGTAAAAGCCAGGGATCCCTAAAGTGGGAGTGGATATCAATCAAGCCTGGGGAAACAATCATGCCCTTTGCATCTATTATATCGTCATACTCAAAGTAGTCAGATGAAATACTAGGTGATATTTCCTTTATAAGACCATCCTGAATAGATATATCTACAATTCCTTCGAAATTTGTGGCTGGGTTTATCAGTTTTCCATTTTTTATTAATACTTTGTTCATGTGAGCCTCCTTTTTCTGTTTTCTAGTCCTATTTATATATAGGATTATTTTTAAATTAGTGAAAGTAAAAAGCAGCTAGAGGGCATTTTTACAATTTATATGATTTTATATAAGAAAAGAGATTAATCACTTGATCAATCTCTTTGCATATTTACTTATAGATAATTTTTATTGGGTCAACTTTAGACGCCTTATGAGCTGGTACCAGTCCAAATACAATTCCTGTAATAACAATAGCCAAGAAAGAGTATAGGAAGCTGTTAAAGCTCGGTATAGGCCTAAATGGCATAATATTCTTGGAGTATATAGTAACTGCATAGCCAACTATGATACCTAAGACACCACCACAGGATGTAATAAATACCGACTCAACAAGGAATTGATACATAATTGTTGAAGGCTTGGCACCCAAGGCCCTTCTAATACCAATCTCCTTACTTCTTTCCATTACAGAAACGTACATGATGTTCATAATACCAATACCACCTACAAACATGGCAACTATAGTAATGACAAGGACAAATTTATCAATACCCTTAGTCATAGCCTCAGTTGATTTCTGTATAGTATTTTGGTCTCTAACCTTATATTCACCCTCTAGCTTAGGGTGTAGTTCTGACATCTTATTTGCTACCCCCCTTGGCAACGGTTGGGATGTCAAAGCCATCCTTAACAGTTACGCTGATATAGTTGATAGCACCTGTCTTTATATTTTTACCACTTAGGAAGTTATACATATCATTTGGTACTACTGAATATGGAGGAACATTGTCAAATGATCCCTTCTTCCTGAATTTCTTATCAACTGGGTCGTATACGGAGTCTGCATCACAAACACCAACTACCTCAAAATTTAGCCTGCCTATAGTGATACCCTTACCGATTGGATCAGATTTTTCAAATAGGGTTTCCTTTGTAAATGTATCTATAACAACAACCTTTTTGCCAGCATCAGATGCATTAAGGGCCCTACCTTTTACTACCTTATACTTATGAGTTAGGGAAGAGGCAAAGCTAGCTGAAGTATTCTGGTTAAAGTATGATACATTACCATTATATAGGTTTTCATCACCAAAAGAAATCACATCTGTAAGTGGCTTATTTGATGATTTTATTTTTTCTACTCCTTCTACAGTCTGTAGCTCTTGCAAATCAGATGATAGGAAGGGAGTTAGTAGACTTTCATTAGTATTGGAATCTGCTGATTCAAATACACAATGGCGGTCTTAGAATCTATAGTCTGGAAAGACTGCTTAAACACCTGGCTCATAGCATTACCTACTGAGCTGACAAAAACAACTGATGTAATACCAGTGATTATCCAGATGAAGGCTACTATTAAACGCAGTTTATGTCCCTTGAGGTTTTCTATTGAATTTTTTAACAGTGTTAACATTCTAAACCTCCTTTACAAAAGCACCATCCTTTAGGGTAATAACCCTAGATGCATATTTAGTCATATCTTGGTCGTGTGTAACCATGATAACAGTTGTTCCATTCTTGTTTAAGCTAGATAATAGCTCCATGATGTCACGTCCGGTTTCACTATCAAGTGCTCCCGTAGGCTCATCGGCAAATATTATCTTGGGGCTATTAACTAGGGCCCTAGCAATAGCGACCCTCTGCTTCTGACCACCAGAAAGGTGGTTAGGCGAACTCAAGGCCTTGTCAGAAAGACCGACCTGGTTTAGCTTTTCGTATATCAACTCTTTTCTCTTATTTTTATCCTTAACACCGGCATAGATCAGAGGAACCTCTATATTTTGGTAGACATTTATAGTGTCTATAAGGTTAAACTGCTGAAAAACAAAGCCGGCATATTTGGCCCTGTATTCAGACCTCTTATTCTCGCTTAGGGTACTGACATCAGTATCATTAAATATATAATGACCCTCGTCAATTTTATCTAAGAAGCCTAGAACATTTAATAGGGTAGTTTTACCACTACCAGACTTACCCATTATCATTATGAATTCGCCTTCTTCTATCTCTAGATTAAGACTTTTTAATATGTGAAGTTTTTCTTTCCCTACTTTGTAATACTTCTGTATATTGTCTAATTTTATTTGCATTTTATCAACCTCGGTTCTGGCTACTTTTTAGATGCGTCAGAAGGGATTGGGTCTCCATCCTTCATTGTTTTAGTAGGGTTCTTAACAACAACATCATTTTCATTTAGGTCACCTGTAACCATAGAGTAGTCTTCGCTATCACTTTAGGATTTCAACATTGACCTTTCTTAGGTATCCGTCTACTTCAGTAAATACATAGATTTCGTTTCCATCATTAACTATAGCCTTTGTCGGAACCTTATGCTTGTCAGTATTTACCTCTATTGTTGCCTGAGTATGGTAGCCGTTTACTATACCTTCCTGCGTGTCAAAAGTCATAACCACATTATATAGAGATAGGGAAGATGCAGAATCTCCCTGGTCTGCAGGGCCTGATGAAAGCTGTTGTGGTCTTTCAGATATATAGCTAATACGACCCTTAACCGTATCTCCTGAAGCTAGGATTGTTACGTCAGCAGTCATATCCTTCTTTATTTTACTTAGGTCCTGCTCACTAATCTGGCCATTCATCACATATTCCGTAGACTGGATAGTCATAAGTACAGCACTGGCACCAGAATCAGTTGAACCTGAAGTAGTATTATTGTTTAGGTAGACCTTTCCATCAAAAGGTGCCTTTACCTTTTGTATAAGCCTTGGCATTAGCAGTTGAAAGGCTAGTATTTAAAGTTGCTATCTGGTTGTTTATTGAAACAAGACTAGGGTCACCAGACTGTAGGGCCCTCTTCTCATTGATCAGGTTACTAATCTGAGTCTTTATTGATGAAATTTCCTGGATAGCAGCTTCATCCTTAACTATATAAAGCACATCTCCTGATTTTACGTTCTGGGCATTTGTCACCCTTATATCAGGATTTGATCCATTAGCTGGAGCAGGTATATCCTTGCTCTGTTTAGGGACTATAATTCCGTTTATAAATATCTTTTCATTTTCTGGTATAGTATAGGTCTGAACCACTGGAGTAGTGTCATGCTTAGTGTTATTAACAATAATTATACCACCAATTGCTACTATAACTACAACGGCAGCTACACCTAAGTAAATCTGCATTTTTTTATTGGATTTTAGTTTTGCAAATCCATTTTCTATCTTATTCTTAAATGTCATTTTAACCTCCAAAGTAAATCTAAAAATCTATCAAAAATTCTATAATTTGTATGATGAAACATAATTGCACAATACATACTTACATTTTTACATGAAAATTGATATTATTGCAATGTAAAATATGGATAATCCTAATATTTTTTTAGAAAAAAATACAAGAAAAAAATTTTATCAAAAAAAGTACTAAGACTTTAAAGTTTTATTAATGTATTTTTTAGGTCATTTAGTCATGAGTAAATACTTACGTCAATCTAAGTCTATAAAGGGTCTAGAAAAAGTAGGTAGCTTCATATATAATACAAGGAGAATATAAATTTTAAGGAGGCAAAGTATGAGATTTTTTATTGACACAGCTAACATTGATGAAATAAAGGAAGCTAATGACCTAGGAGTAGTTTGTGGTGTGACTACTAACCCTTCTCTTATAGCAAAAGAGGGTAGGAACTTTACTGAGGTTGTAAACGAAATTACTACGATTGTCGATGGACCAATAAGTGCAGAAGTATTGAGCATGGACCACAAGCAGATGATAGAGGAGGCTGAAAAGCTTGCTGCTATCCACGAGAATATAGTTATAAAGATTCCTATGTGTGCAGAAGGTCTTAAGGCAGTTAAGTACCTTAGTGAAAATGGTATACGTACAAACGTAACTTTGATTTTCTCAGCTTCACAGGCACTACTTGCTGCAAGGGCTGGTGCCAGCTATGTAAGTCCATTCGTAGGTAGATTAGACGATATATCTTTTGATGGCTTAAGGCTTATACAGGAAATTACTGAGATATTTGAAGCAAGTTATATAGCCACTGAAATTATAGTAGCAAGTGTTAGAAACCCACTACATGTAATAGAAGCAGCAAAGATGGGGGCAGATATAGCTACTGTTCCTTACAAGGTAATAATGCAGATGATAAATCATCCACTAACTGACAGGGGTATTGATGCATTTATAAAGGATGCTGAGAAGGCTTCCTTGAACATATAATTACCACTGGAGGTGTAGAGATTGGATAGATTGTATTCATTGCAAAACGGAACGGATATAAGGGGGGTTGCCTATAAGGATGACAAGTCTGACTTGGATATCACTCTTACAAAAGAGGATGTCAAGAACCTAGTACGTGGTTTTGCTACATGGATTATAGACAAGGACAAGAAGGACCAGATTAAGATTTCAATAGGTACTGATTCTAGGCTTACAGGACCAGACTTTAGACAGGCCTGTATTGAGGCCCTAACTGAAATTGGTGTTGATGTGATAGATTGTGGTATGTCAACTACTCCAGCCATGTTTATGTCAACTATAATAGATGGCTATGAATGTGATGGGGCAATAATGTTTACAGCCAGCCACATGCCTTACGTATATAATGGACTTAAAATGTTCACAAGTAAGGGGTGCTTAGAAAAAACTGATATAAAGGACCTTATTGACATATGTGTGGGGGAAACTTTGTAGAAGGAAAGTCTAAGGGGAAAGTAATAAGCAAGGACCTAATAGGGGACTATGCCCAAATTCTAGTTGATAAGATTAGGGCAGGGGTTAATAGTCCGGAGAACTATGAGAAGCCTCTAGCTGGTATGAAGATTATAGTTGATGCAGGTAATGGAGCAGGAGGATTTTTTGCAGATAAGGTATTGGCAAGACTTGGAGCAGATACTGAGGGTAGCCAGTTCTTAAATCCAGATGGAATGTTCCCTAACCATATACCAAATCCAGAAAACAAGGAGGCAATGGCCAGCATTTGTCAGGCAACACTTGATAACAAAGGGGATTTGGGCATAATATTTGACACTGATGTGGATAGGGCGGCTATAGTTGGATCCGATGGTAGACCTATAAATAAAAATGCCCTTATAGCCCTAATATCTACAATAATATTAGAAGAACACCCGCAAACTACTATAGTTACTGACTCGGTGACTTCAAATGGTTTGGCTAGCTTTATCAAGGCTAAAGGTGGAATCCACCATAGGTTTAAGAGGGGTTATAAGAACGTAATTAACGAAGCTATAAGATTAAATGAGGAGGGCAAGGAAAGTCACCTTGCCATAGAAACATCTGGCCATGCAGCAATAAAGGAGAATTACTTCCTTGATGATGGTGCATATCTTATATCTAAAATACTGGTTAAGGCTGCCCAACTATACAGGGAGTCCCAGGATATTGGTAAGCTTATAGGAGATCTTGATGAAGCCTTAGAGGATAAGGAAGTAAGACTTAAAATAGAAGATAAGGATTTTAGGGCCTACGCTAATAATATTATAAATTCCCTATCTGAAAAAGTTAAGACTATAGATGGCTGGACTCAGGTAAGTGAAAACTATGAGGGGATTAGGGTAGACTGTAGAGATGAAAAGGGCTGGTTCCTGATGAGATCATCCCTACATGAACCTCTTTTGGTTATAAATTTTGAATCTGATATCCAGGGTGGATGTGATATGATATACGAAAGGCTATCTGCCTTGATCAAGTAGATTTTTGATTAGGTAAATCTAATACACATGATTAAGTTTATCTAAAATTGATAAAAAATATGCCGTCCTTTAGTGCTGGTTAAAGTTAGCTATAGGGACGGCATTTTTTATGCTAGATTATGAGTTTAATTACTTGTTTAGAGTATTTACTAATGATATTTTAAGAACTAGTCTCATCTTTAGACTTTTGTAGATTACTTCAAGTTCAGAGATTTTAATTTTCTATATACCTGTCCGATGGGGAGACCCATAATGGTATAATAATCACCCTCTATATATTCTACTAAAAGGGCACCCATATCCTGTATACCATAGGATCCAGCCTTGTCCATTGGAGAACCTGTAGCAATATAGTCCTTAATGATTTGGTCCATAGCTGGATCAAGGTCGTGAAACTTGACCTGGGCTATACTTACAAAGCTATCCTCAAAGTCTGGTCCTATTATGCTTACACCTGTATAAACCCTATGTACCTGGCCTGCTAGGTTCTTTAGCATCTTATAGGCATCATGGGAGTCTATTGGCTTACCAAGGATTGACTTGTCGGTAACAACAAGTGTATCTGATCCAATAACATAGTGGTCTTTTTTTTGTCTGTAGACATGGAGGGCTTTTTCCCTGGCCAATCTCTCAGTAAGTATTTTAGCCTGGTCAAAGGTCGATTCTTCCATTGAATCAGCTAAGATATGAGATTTTATAAGCCCCTCATCTATGTCGGCAGCAAGGCTGCTGAAGTCAAGCCCACACATTTGTAAGAGCTCGATTCGTCTAGGAGACTTGCTAGCAAGTATAATTTTATTCATAGAATATCCTTTCCAAGAATCAAACCTATATAAATACCTAGGAATTTGAGGACTATATAGGCTAGTACTTATATAAACTTTGTATCTATATTTATGTATACATTATAGCCTAGATATTTTTCCTTTACAAGTTCTTTGATCTGGTTCTTGACCTGGGCATGGTCCACTGAATAATCCAATAGTAGGTCAAAATAGATGGACTTTTCTTCTTCATCTATATAAAGTCCATGGTAACCAAGACACGATGGGTTATTTGAAATATAGTCATTAATTATATTCAAAAGAGTTTTAGCAACCTTGTGGTTTTTATTGACAGAATAAAAACCAAATGTGAGATAGATGTTATGCTTCTTATAAATTTCCATCTGTAGCCTGTGTAGGGTAGGGTAGATATCGCCTACCTTGGTTTCATGGTCTAGTTCAACATTTATAGATCCCATATTATAGACTGGTCCATAATTGTGAATTATTAGGTCATATGCACCAAGAATACCTTCCTGAGACTTGACCATATTTCTTATTTCAGCAGTTGTTTTGGGGTCTAATTTTACTCCAAGAATATTATTTATAGAATCAAGGAGAATATCTGACCCAGTTTTAATAATAAAGCCGGATATGATTATACTAGCATAGGCTTCGACCTGTATCTTTAGGAAGATACTGACTAGGGCAGAAATAATTGTAAGGCTGGTAATTATAGCATCATTTTTTGCATCTTTACCTGATCCTATTAGGGCGCCAGAATCTACCTCCCTACCAAGTTTTTCAGTATAGAAACCTAATATAACCTTTGTTACCACCGTCAATACCATAATAACTAGGCTGAGGCTTGTGTAGTTTGTATGTACAGGGTGAAATATACCATTTACAGATGAAATAAGGACCTGTATACCTGTTACTATTACAATTATGCCTATAACCATACTTGTAAGGTACTCTATCCTACCATGACCAAATGGATGCTTATCGTCTTCCTCTTTTGATGATAGTTTTGTACCTATAATAGTGATGATTGAAGAAGAGGAGTCCGTCAAGTTGTTCATTGCATCAGTAGTAATGGCAATAGAGCTTGTTATTGATCCCAGTACAATTTTAATTATGGCTAGGCCTATATTTGCTATAATACCAATTATAGACGTCCTCATTATTTTTCTTTCCCTATTGTCTATATTAGTCGTCCTATTTTCCTGGCTTGAGGCCCTATTATTTACTTTATCTGAACTAGCCTTAATATCTTGATTAAAAATAGCACTGTCTATTTGCTTTAAACTATTAATATTTTTCTTATTATTTTTCATTTTATAACCTCCTTTATCATTAGATTATCGATTGATAATGACCTAGTTAATATAATACCACTTTTTATAAATAAAAAACAAGAAATTTAATATACTAGTATAAAATAGATTTTTAATATATAATATATCTAATAGTTTTGAAGAGGAGGCAGTATGGATATATTATTCGAAAATAAGCAAATTTTTGTATGGATTCTTTATTTTTTTATATATGCCTTTATAGGCTGGATAGTTGAGGTTATCTACCATGTTGTAAAACAGGGAAAATTTGTAAATAGAGGTATGCTGGCAGGTACTATTTGCCCAATATACGGCTTTGGTTCAGTCATGTTGGCCTACTTATTATTTCCTATGAAAGACAATATACCAGTCCTATTCTTGGGATCGGCATTTATATGTACCTTCTTGGAGTATATGGCTGGCCTGGTCTTGGACAAGTGTTTCCACAAGAGATGGTGGGACTACTCAGATAATAAGTTTAATATAGGTGGCTATGTTTGCGTAGAATTTCTCCTATACTGGGGAATAGGGGGACTGATACTTATAAGGGATATACATGCCAGTATTGTAAACCTTGTAGGCATGATACCAATTAGAGTCCTAGTTATAGTAGATATTATACTTCTAATAGTATTTATAATAGACTGGGTATCAACAGTTCAAGCAATATTGAAGTTCAATAGGAAACTGAAGATACTAAGTGATATGAGAGAAGATATATATAGGCTTAGTGACAAGGTTGGGGCAAAAGTGGCAGACAGGACCCTAAATGTTATGGACAAGACCCAATTGCTATCAGAATTTAGCCGTAGGGAGAGAAGAGTCTTTAAAGCCTTTCCAAGTATGAGAGAAAATAGGTATAGAGAGGCCTTCCTTGAGCTTAGGGAAAAGTTTGATGAATCACAGCTAAAGCAGAGGTTAAAGGACAGCTAAAAGACAAGGAAGCTTAAGGGAAAATAAATTAGTATATAAAGACAAATAAGTAAGGGGCTAGACCTCAACCATAAATTGGTAGGAGGAATAAGCCCCTTTTTATAATAGGGTCTAATAGTAGAACCCTATAAATATAAAAAGAAGGGATGTTTGCCCCTTTTTAGGGCTAGATACCTTGCATATAATACCATTTTAAGTTATTATATTTATTGTATATATCAGCTTTTAAGTATGTATATATATGCTATAGATGAATTTGAATAGATTGAAGATAAACGAGGTGTGGTTAATGGAAAAAACAAAAATACAACCAATTTTATGTGGTGGTGACCTAAATTGCTACAGTGTAGCAAGGGCCTTCCACGAAGAATATGGAATAAAATCAATTGCCTTTGGTAGGTACTACCTAGGTGCAACTAAGGACAGTAAGATAATAGACTTTAGGGTGACGCCAGATATTACAGATCCTGACAGGTTTGTCGATATACTATTGGAAGAAGCGAAAAAGCATCCTGCAGATGTTAAACTTATACTTATGGGTTGTACTGATGAATATGCTGAACTGATAATAGACAAAAAGGACCAGTTAAAGGAGACCTTTGTGCTTCCATATATAGATGCAGACCTGAAAAATAGGCTGGTCGAGAAGGAATCCTTCTACGCTGTATGTGAAGAGTATGGATTGGACTACCCAAAGACATATATATACAATAAGGGGGACCAGACAAGGGACTTTGGTTTTATGTATCCGGTAATAGTAAAGGCCTCTGACAGTATATCCTTCTTCCAGAACCCATTTGAGGGTATGAACAAGGCATATGTAGCCCATAGTGAAGAGGAGTTCAACCAGATAATATCCGATGTATACTCGCATGGTTATGAAAAGAGTATGATTATACAGGATTTTATACCTGGTGAGGACGACCACATGAGGGTCTTGACATGCTATTCAGACCAGAATGCCAAGGTAAAGATGATGTGCCTAGGACATGTTCTTTTAGAGGAACACACACCTAAGGGAATAGGCAACCATGCGGCCATCATTACAGAATATGAAGAGGAATTGATGGAAAAGTACAAGGCCTTCCTAGAAAAGATTGGCTATGTGGGCTTCTCAAATTTCGATATCAAGTATGATGACAGGGATGGCAAGTTTAAGGTATTTGAAATAAATCTTAGACAGGGTAGGAGTAACTTCTATGTAACATCTAGCGGTAATAACATAGCCAGGTATGTAGTAGAGGACAGGATATACAATAAGGAAATGGACCTTAAAATACAAAAGGACCCTTTCTACTGGCATGTAATACCGAATTCAGTAGTATATGACTTTGTAAAGGACAAGTCCTTGGTTAAGAGGTGTAAGGACCTTGTAGCCCAGGGCAAGTCGGCGAGCTCATTTGGATATGACTATGACTTGAGGGGCAACTTCAAGAGGAGACTATACCTATTCTTGTATGGTTTAAACCAGAAAAAGAAATTCAACAAGTATTGTAAGAAATACTAGCTATAAATATAAACGGAGAAAAACATGAAGAAAGATAAAACAGTTGGTGTATTGGGAGGACTTGGACCTATGGCAACTGTCTACTTCTACGATATGGTAGTCGAAATGACAGAGGCTAAGAGGGACCAGGACCACCTAGACATGATAATTATGAATAGGGCAACTACTCCTGATAGGACTGCCTATATACTTGGATCATCTGATGATAGTCCACTCGACTATATAGTTAGAGATGCAAAAAGATTAGAGGCAGCTGGGGCGGACTTTTTAGTCCTAACATGTAATACTGCCCATTACTTCTACAATGCTATTGTAGAAGGGCTAGGTATACCCTTGATAAATATGATAGAAGAAACGGTCGTTCATGCCAAAAAGAAGGGGCACAAGAAGATAGGTATACTAGCAACGACTGGAAATATAAATACTGGTCTTTACCAGGATATGTGTGTCAAGCATTCAATGGACTACTATGTTCCGAGTCAGCCGGTCCAGGAAATGGTCATGAATATAATATACGACCAGGTAAAGGCAGGCAAGAAGGCCGATATGGACCAGTTTAATAAGATTATAGAGGTATTAAAGGCTGAGGTATGTGATTGTGCTATACTTGGCTGCACAGAATTATCCATTATAAAAAAAGATGAAAAACTGCCAAACGACTTTTTTGTAGATTCTTCAGAAGTCCTGGCCATGACAACCATATTGAAGGCAGGTAGAAAACTAAAAGAAGACTATCAAATCTAGGTTGATAGAAATAGGGGTGGACTAAATGAAACTTAGTGAATTACTCACAGGCCTGGAATATATTTCAAACAGGGATATGGACCAGCTAAAAGAATGTGAGATAGACAACATATGCTACGATTCCAGAAAGGCAAGAAAAAATGGGATATTTGTAGCCATCAAGGGAGAAACAGTAGACGGACATAAGTATGTAGACTCAGCCTACCAAAGGGTTGTAGGGTATTTGTAGTAAATGTCAATATGGACCTGGCAGAGGATGCCATCATGATAATAGTAGATGACAGTAGGAACTGCCTATCCCATATATCAGCCAACTTTTTTGACAATCCTTCTAAAGAATTAAAAGTGATTGGTGTGACAGGTACCAAGGGCAAAACTACTATAACTAATTATCTGAGGTCAGTCTTGACTAAGTCAGGTCTGAACACAGGTGTAATAGGAACAAATGGGGTCTTCTACAATGACTATGCAGGTAAGACTATAAATACTACACCAGAATCATATGAGCTCCACAAGACTATTAGGGAGATGGTAGATGCAGGTGTCAAGTGCGTGGCAATGGAGGTATCTTCAGGAGGCCTAATGATGGAAAGGGTCAACCATGTTGACTTTGATATTGGTATATATACTAATCTATCACCAGACCATATAGGACCAAAGGAGCATCCTAGCTTTGAAGACTATAGGGATTGTAAGTCCAGACTATTTGCCCTATGTAGGCATGGTATTATCAATATTGATGACGATCATGCCTCATATATGATTGACAGGGCGACCTGTGATATAGAAACTTTTTCTATAAAGAAACCTAGTGATTATAGGGCAGAGGATATCAGCCTGACTAGGACTCAGACCAGTCTTGGTGTTGACTTTAAGTATATAAGAAATGGTCAGCCTATCCAGACCCATATAGCCTCACCAGGTGAATTCAGTGTATATAATGCCCTGGCAGTTATTGCTACAGCAAATTATCTGGGTATAGATAAGACCAAGATGCTGTCAGCCTTGGCTACTGCCCAGGTGGATGGTAGGGTAGAGGTTATACCATCAATACCTGATATAACAGTAGTCCTAGACTATGCCCACAATGGGGTCAGCCTAGAAAATGTCCTAGAAACCCTACTAAAGTACAAGCCAAGAAGGCTTATATGTGTTTTTGGTTCAATTGGTGGAAGGTCAGCTCTGCGTAGAAAGGAATTGGGGGATGTCGCAGCAAAGCTTTGTGATATAGCAATCCTGACTACAGATAATCCTGACGATGAAGACCCAATGGAAATTATCAATGATATTGAGGAGTCCTTTGTAGATTCTAAGTGTCAAGTCCTAAAGATTGTTGACAGGTCCCAGGCAATCCTAAAGGGAATAGAAATTGCCCAGCCGGGTGACATGGTCATAGTTGCAGGCAAGGGTCATGAAAAGTACCAGATAATACATGGTGAAAGAGTCTTTTATGATGAAAAGGCGGAGGTCCTAAAGGCTATCGAGATAGTAAATGCTAGGCAGAATAAATAAGAGCTAATTGAGTAAGAGGGGCTATAATAATATACCAGTAAATATTAATTATAAGAAAGGCTACATACCTGTACATTGCAAGTATGTAGCCTTTCTTTTATCTTTATTTATATATTTTATATTGCTTTAATATTACAACCTACTTGCTAGGGAAGTTAGATAACTTACAGTTTATAACATTGGCTGAAAAGACCCAGTCTTCATTTAGGAGTTTTAAGAACTGGTCCTTGCTTAGGTAGATGGTAAATAGGTTGGTTTTTAGGTCGTCCTGCTTGCCTATGTCTTTCTTGTATATATCGAAGCTATCAGGTATTATATTCCCCTTTCATCCCTGTCCCTTTTATCTGTGAAATCTGAGATTGAACCGAAAGCAATAGAATATTGGTCTCTTCCTGGACTGGTTAAATCAAGATCCTTAAAAGCAGTAAATATGTCCCTATTATTATCTATCAAATCTAGGTTAGTCATATAAATATCTTTTAGCTTCTTTCTCAGCTGGTCCTTGTCCAGCCTATGGATATCATCACTCAAATATTTTAAGTCATAATCAGTATATGTTTCGCCAGTATCCTTGTCCTTGGCAGGTTTCTTGTCAACCTGGTAGTAAGAAGAGGCATTTAAACCCAGCTCAAGGTAGTCAGCAGCTGGCTGTCCAGTAGGGAAAGTTAGCTCTTTGCCAGCGAGAGACTTTTGTATTAGGTCATAGCTAGCTGGATCAACCACGCGTAGCCAAAAAGGCATGATATCCCAGTTTTTTTCAAATTCTTTTAAGAGGTCTGCTATAGACACTAAGTTCTTACTACCTACTGAGGCAAAGATATATGCTGAATCAGGTAGTTTTTTGACATCCTCTACCAACTCTTTCTTGTCCGTAAAACCACCATATAAGTTAGCACTAATAGTATTTCCCGGCTTGCTGTAATCGATTATTTTTTTGCCCCTTTTATAGTCGATCTCAAAATCTACATCTCCAGCTTGCAGTGTTGATTCATTGTAGTTAACAGTATCCAGATGAAATTTATATGAACCGAACTGCTTATCAACAACATTTATACCAGTTAGGTATCTTGTAGGATCTGTAGTAGCATAGAAAGAATAGACCATATTGGCTAGGTCGCTGTACAGGCTGGTATAATTTCTATCGTTACCATAAAGCAGGGGACTAAGGTACCTATTTTTTACCTGGGTCCATAGGGGCTCGTTTTTTTCCTCGCTATTAGCCATAGTGTAGAAGTCTGGATAAAAGGACTTGACTATGGGGTTGATAATAAAGAGAAGGGCCACGATAAGTATAGCCGTCTTTAGGAGGACAGACCTGGTAGTCCTTGCTATCCTTTTTTTGATTTCCTTGTCAATAAGTTTTTCCATTTTGGCTTCCAATTCCATTTGGTCAGGGTCTGACCTAAAAAAGTCTTCAAAACTTTCGATAGCATGGTCTATAGACTCTCCCCCAGGATTATTAGAAGTCTTGTCAGTATAATCATTATTAATAGGACTCTTCTCAACTATATCATTATCAAGATTATCTATATCAATACTTGATTTGCCCATATTTTCCATATCAGCATTTGTGGTATTACTAGTATCAGTATTAACAATATTTTTATCAATCTTCTTCATACTTATCACCCCATTTTCTTTCAATTAAATTTCCTTTAGCCTTTGACGGGCCCTAGACCTAATCTTTCTAATGTTGGCAGGGCTGGTGTTCATAATATCGGCAATTTCTTCATCCTTGAGCTGCATATAGATACTGTACATGAGGACAAGCCTGTAATTATTAGGTAAGAGGGTAATGGCATGGGCAACCTCTCTCATGCTTTCCTCTTTTATAAGGATATCCAAAGGGTTATCTGGTCCAGATAAACGCTCAAATATTAGGTCAGGGTCGTCTACATAACGTGAACTATGCCGTATGTGGTTTATAAACTCATTTTTTAAGACTTTGGACAGCCAAAATCTTAGACTGCCACCTTCCTTATAGGAAAGGTAGGCCTTGGTGAAGGTGGCCTGAACCAAAGACTGGGCCAGATCGTAGTCACCACATAAGGAAAGGGCATATACGAGCAGGTTCTTATGGTATTTTTTGTATATCTCTTCAAAGTCCGTATTCTTCATATATACCTCCTAGAAGATGGTGCCTAGCTATCAACAAAATAGAATCCAAGAATTTACTTAAATCTTGTTTGAGAAATTAACTCAAGAAAATTTTCTTTATATTAATATAACACAGAGAGGATGGATTTGTGACACTATTTAATAGGTTTTATTTTAAGGTGAGTCAGGTGTCTATACATATATTTGTTTGAATATGTATTTTATGCCCATTTGATTGATTTTAAGGCTCTTATAGGTTATAATATATGATGTTGAATAATGTAATTTAGCAAATATATTTTCCCTAAGAAAAGGATTTGGATATATATTTGTTTGCTAAGAATATACTTCGGAGGTTAAATTTATGAAATTAGGTATAGTAGGCTTACCAAATGTCGGTAAGAGTACACTTTTTAATGCAATTACGCAGGCAGGTGCTGAATCTGCCAACTACCCATTTTGTACTATAGATCCAAATGTGGGTGTGGTATCAGTTCCTGACAATAGATTAAACAAGCTAAAAGACCTGTATAATTCAAAGAAGATTGTCCAGACAGCTATAGAATTTGTCGATATAGCCGGTCTGGTCAAGGGTGCTTCTAAGGGAGAAGGGCTTGGTAATAAGTTCCTTTCAAACATAAGAGAGGTTGACGCCATAGTTCACGTAGTTAGGTGTTTTGAGGACTCAAATGTAGTCCATGTTGATGGTTCAATCAACTCTTTAAGAGATATAGAGACTATAAACCTTGAGTTGATTTTCTCAGATATGGAAATTTTAGACAGGAGAATAGCCAAGACTACAAAGGGTCTGAAGGCTGACAAGAGCCTACAGGGAGAATTAGATATACTTAATCAGGTTAAGGCTACTCTTGAGGAGGGCAAGAGCATAAGGACAATGGACCTGTCAGATGATGATTGGACCTTTGTAAGGTCATTGGACCTGCTTAGTTCAAAGCCGGTAATATACGTGTCAAATGTTTCAGAAGACGACCTAGTTGATGATGGAGTAAATAATGATATGGTTAAGGCTGTTAGGGAATTCGCTGCAACTGAAAATTCTGAGGTGGTTGTAATCTGTGCCCAGATTGAGGCTGAAATATCAGAATTAGAAACTGAAGAGGAAAAGCTTGAATTCCCTAGAGACTTTAGGTCTATCCCAGTCTGGTCTAGACAAACTTATCAAGTCCTCTTATCATCTATTAGGCTTGATTTCCTTCCTTACTGCTGGTGAACAGGAGGTCAGGGCTTGGACTATAAAGAATGGTACTAAGGCTCCTCAGGCTGGTGGAAAAATTCACTCAGATATTGAAAGAGGTTTTATCAAGGCGGAAACTATAGCATATGAGGCCCTTATAGAGCATGGGACTATGTCTGCAGCCAAGGAAAAGGGTCTGGTAAGACTTGAGGGCAAGGACTATATAGTAAAAGACGGTGATGTTATACTATTTAAGTTTAACGTGTAAAGTCATTTGGAATATTACTAGTCTAGGGCTAGAAATATATAAATAATCAGGTGGAAATAATAAGGGGATTGAAGTAACTAGGCCCCAATAAACAATGTGAGGTGTAGATATGTTTGTAAAGTTTGAGTGTGACAATTTTAAGAGAGCAATAATTGATAATTACAGGGAAAAGATTGATCCTGCCTTTGATGGTCAGGAAATCAGTCCTGATATGATGGAAAAAGTTTGACCTATTGGATATTAATGACTATGGAATTACTAGTATTGAGGGTATTCAAAATGCCAAGAATTTAAGACTCCTATATATGGCTAATAATGAGATAAAGGATCTTACCCCACTAAAGGAATGTGGTAAGCTTGAAATCCTTGACTTCCAGAGAAACCAGGTGGAGGATATATGGCCACTTGAACTCTTGAGAAGGCTTGAGTCTTTAAATATAGCCTACAACAAGATTACAGATGTAATGGCCTTGAACGATATTGCCAATATTGATAGCATCAACATATCTGGTAATACTATTGAAAATAGGCTACCCCTACGTCATATCAGGTTTGTGAAGAAGTAAATCCTTGATATATGGTGACCATTCACCAGGAAGGTAACGATAATGACAATGATGAATATTATAGACCTAGGAGATGGCTTATCCCTAGGTCTAGTAAAGACAAAAAAATTTAAATCTAATTTGATTTCTATATATTTCCAAAGGCAACTTGACAGGCAGGAGGTTACGAGACTTTCTTTATTGACTAACCTTCTACAGGTTGCCAGCAATAAGTATCCAAGCATGAAGGCCATATCTCAGAAACTAGATAGTCTTTATGGTCTGTCTATGAACCTAGGTCTTACTAAGCATGGTGAAAAGCTAATTGCTAGTCTCAAACTACTGACTATATCAGACAAGTATCTTGACCAGCCAGTTTTTGAGGATGTGATTAACTTTGCCAGTGAAATACTATTAAATCCACTAGTGGTTGATGGACAGTTAAACCCAGACATGCTAGACCTAGAGAAGAAAAATCTTGAGGAAGAAATAAGTTCAAAGATTAATGATAAGAGGACCTATGCAAGTCTGAGGTGTATAGAACACATGTGTAAGGATGAGCTTTATTCAATTGACCATATTGGTTATGTTGAGGACTTAGACTCAATAGACGCCAAGGATATTTACGATACATATAGGGACCTCATATCAACATCTAGGATTTTTATAATGGTTGAGGGTGACTTTGACGAAGATAAGGTAAAAGACCTTTGTATCAGAAAGTTCAAGTTTGAAAGGACAAATGTTCAAAAATTAGTAAGAGAAGACTACAAATATTTGCCCACTAGGACTAAATATTTCGAAGAGGATATGGAGACCAGCCAGGCAAAGCTAGTAATAGGTCTTAGGACTGGTGTGGACTATATGGACTATGAGAGATACTATAGTCTGATGCTTGCCAACAGCATATTTGGTGGCGGTCCCCACTCCAAGCTATTCAATAATGTGAGAGAGAAGGAGAGCATATGCTATTATGCATCCTCTAACCTAGAAAAGACTAAGGGACTTATGTTTATAAGCTCAGGCATAGATGCAGAAAATTACGATAAGGCACTATGCCTCATAAGGAAGGAACTTGAGGATACAAGGCAGGGAAGGATAAGCCAGCTAGAGCTAGATAATGCCAAAAAGAGCCTGATTAACTCCTTGAAGGCCATGGGAGATTCCATAGTTTCAGATGTTGACTTTATATATAACCAGTATATATCTGGTAGCAAGTTGACCGTAGAGGGATGTTGTTGGATATGTAGAAAAAGTTGATATACCAATGATCATAGAATCCATGAAGGATGTAAAAGAAGATACAATCTTCTTTTTGAAGTAGGTAAAAGGGGGATTTTATGAAGAAAATATATAATGAAGTAATAAGAGAAACTTTATACTATGATTGTCTTGAAAATGGTCTAGAGGTATATTATATGCCTAAGAAAGGCTATACGAATAAGTATGCGGTTTTGGGTGTTGACTTTGGTTCTAATGACCTTGATTTTATACCTATTGGTGAAAGTGAGAGGATTAGGGTCCAAGAGGGTATAGCCCATTTCTTGGAGCACAAGATGTTTGAGCAACCAGATGGTGGTAATGCCTTTGACAAGTTTTCCCAGCTAGGGGCCAGTGCAAATGCCTTTACTAGCTTTAGCCATGACTGCCTATCTTTTCTCCACTACAGACAATTTTATGGAGTCACTAGACCACTTGATAGATTATGTCCAGACTCCATACTATACAGAAGAAAATGTAAATAAGGAAAAGGGGATAATAGCCCAAGAGATAAAGATGTATGAAGACGATCCTGAATGGAATGTCTACTTTAATTGCCTGAAGGCTATGTATTCCAAACACCATGCTAATATAGATATAGCTGGAAGTGTTGAATCGATAAATAAGATTAGCCCTGAAGAGCTTTATAAGTGCTATAGGACCTTTTATAATCCGGCTAATATGAAACTATTTGTTGTAGGTGACCTAGATGTAGAGGTCTTGATGGATACAATTAAGAAGACTAACCATAAGGACCTTGACTTTGACAAGAATATTAGGTCATTTATGCCAGAGGAGCCTGTAGAGGTAAAGCAGAAGAAGATAGTTGAAGAATTTACAGTGTCTATCCCCCTATTTTATATAGGCTATAAGGATGTAAAGAAGCCTATGGAGCCTAGGGAGGCCCTTAAAAATGAAATTAGGTCTGACATCCTGTTCGATATGATTTTTTCTGAAAGTGGAGACCTCCACCAGACCCTATATAATGATGGTCTTTTGCTTGGTAATATTTCTGGTGGCTATCTTAGCCAAAAGGACTATGCCTATGCAATAGCATCAGGTGTATCCAGGGATCCAGAAAGACTTAAACAGGTGGTAGACACGTATATTGACGAGCTAAGAGAATCAGGTCTCGATAGGCAGGATTTTGAAATAAATAAGAAAAAGAAAATCGGTGGCTTCTTAAAGTCCTTTGACTCTATCGCCTATATTGCCAATAATTTCTTGTCATATAGGTTTAGAGGAATCAACTTCCTTGACTATTTAGAGGTATTAAAGGAGATTAGCTTTGAGGATGTAGAAGATAGGCTGAATGACTTCTTCTGCCAAGATCAAAGTGTAATATCTATAGTGAAGCCTAAATCTAATAATTAGGAGGTTATTATGGATAGGGTAGCATTTTCCATTTTTGGACTAGATATAATGTGGTATGGAATCCTGATAGCCTGTGGTATTTTAATGGCGATACTAGTTTCTTCTAAGGAGGCACGGAGACTTGGCTACCAGGAAGGACAGGTAACAGACATTTGCCTTTTCGCTATACCACTTGGCATAGTGGGTGCCAGGATATACTATGTAGCCTTTAATTGGTCCCAGTATGCTGGTGATTTAAGAGAGATTATAAATATTAGAGGTGGTGGACTTGCCATCCACGGTGGGATACTAGCAGGTATATTGACAGTCTGGGTATTTACAAGGATAAAAAAGCTTGAGTTTTTTAGGATGGCTGATATTCTAGTCTTGGGCCTACCTATGGCCCAGGCTATAGGTAGGTGGGGTAATTTTATAAACGGAGAGGCCCATGGTGGTCCCACCAACCTGCCTTGGGCAATCCTAGTTGAGGGCCAAAGGGTCCACCCAACCTTCCTGTATGAATCAGTATGGGATTGGATGATATTTGTCTATATATTTATGATTAGGAAAAATAAAAAATATGAAGGCCAGCTCCTAGTGGATTACATATTCCTATATTCGCTTGGCAGGTTCTTTATAGAGGGTCTAAGGACCGACTCCTTGATGCTGGGACCAATCAAAATGGCCCAACTAATCAGCCTAGTAGGTATAGGCATGGCCCTTGTGGCTAGGTACTTCCTTTTGAAAAAGAAGGCATATAAGGAAAATACCGGAAAGTAGGTAAAGAGATGGAATTTAACCATGTATCAGTTCTTTTGAACGAATGCATTGAAAATTTAAATATTAAACCTGATGGAGTCTATGTTGACTGCACAATGGGAGGGGCTGGTCATAGCAAGGAAATAGTAAAAAGACTATCGGCTAAGGGTAGGTTGTTTTGCTTTGACCAGGATATCAATGCCATCAATGTTGCAAAGGACCGTCTAAAAGAGTACAATGATAGGGTGGTCTTGATCCATAGTAACTTTGAGAACCTTAAGGCCGAGCTGGAATCCAGGGGTATATATGGTATTGATGGAGTCTTGGCTGACTTGGGAGTTTCATCCCACCAGCTAGATGAGGCAGACAGGGGGTTTTCCTATATGCACGATGCTCGTCTAGATATGAGGATGGACGATAGGGCAAGTATGTCTGCCTGGCAGGTGGTAAATGAGTATTCCCAGGAGGACCTTTATACTATAATCAAGGACTATGGTGAAGAAAAATGGGCCAAAAGGATAGCCGAATTTATAGTCGAGGAAAGGGCTAACCACACTATTGATACAACATTTGACCTAGTTGATGTCATCAAAAAGGCCATACCTAAGGGGGCCAGAATTGATGGGCCTCATCCAGCCAAAAGAACCTTCCAAGCTATCAGGATAGAGGTCAACAATGAGCTAGGCGTAATAAATACAATGATAAGGGATGCTGTCTCCATGATGAATAAGGGGGGGAGGATCTGTATAATAACCTTCCATTCTCTAGAAGATAGGATAGTTAAAAATGAGTTCAGGTACCTCAACAAGGACTGTTTATGTCCTCCTGAACTGCCATTTTGTCAGTGTAATAAGAAAAGTGAGCTGAAGATAATAACTAGGAAGCCGATTTTACCAAGTGATGAAGAGGTAGAATTTAATCCACGATCTAGGAGCTCAAAGTTGAGGGTAGGAGAAAAGAAGTAAACAATAGCTAGGAATAGAGGTGAAAATATGATTAGCTTAAGAGTTGAAGAAGTTGTCCAAGCGACCCAGGGCCAGCTAGTATGTCAGGGCGAGGACAGCGGAGTAATTACCAATATAGTTATAGATAGCAGGCTAGTATGTCCAGGAGATATGTTTGTCGCTATTGTTGGTGAAAGTATGGACGGACATACATTTTTAGAGTCTGCCCACCAAGATGGCTGTAAATTTTTCTTGGTAAGTAACGAAAGCTACATCACAGATAGGTTTAAGGACAGCACTGTTATTAAGGTTGATAATACGGAGATAGGACTTGGCTTGTTAGGCAAGTACTATAGGGATAAGTTTGATATACCTTTTCGTAGGTATAACTGGTAGTGTAGGAAAGACTACTACCAGGGACATGGTTTATTCTGTTTTAGCTAGCAAGTTTAATACCATAAAAAAATGAAAAGAATTACAACAATCAATTTGGGGTACCCCTTACCCTGTTTAGGGCTAGAGCCTAGTCACCAGTGTGCGGTGATAGAAATGGGTATGTGTGACTTTTGGTGAGATAGAATATTTGGCTAATATAGTTAGGCCTAAGATTGGAATTATAACTAATATAGGAATGTCTCACATAGAGCACCTTGGCTCCCAGGAGGGTATCTTCAAGGCAAAGATGGAAATAACATCGGGCTTTGACCAGGCTTCATCACTTATAATAAATGGGGATGATAGATTTTTAAGGGCTGAGCTTGAGAGATATAGAAATAGCAATAAGGACTCATATAAGGTATATTCCTTTGGCATGGAGCTTCAAAATGATTTATGCTGCAAGTCACAGGAAATAATAGACCATGATAAGACTAGGTTTACATGTGGTTTTGAAGGTCAAAGTTATGACTTTACTATACCTTGTCTAGGAGAGCATAATGTAAAAAATGCCATGGCAGCTATCCTAGCAGGTCATATAATGGGTATGACAATGGAAGAGATTTCAAAGGGATTGATGGACTTTGTTGCAACTGAAAATAGGCAGGACATTATCAAGACTGATAGGTTTGTCCTGATAAATGATGTCTATAATGCTAGTCCAGACTCTATGATAGCAGCCCTAAAGGTCTTGAAGCTATACAAGGATAATAGAAGGGTGGCTATACTTGGAGACTGTCTAGAGATGGGACAGTTCGCAGAAGAGGCCCATAGAAAGGTGGGCTACCAGTCTATAGATAAGGCCGATATTATTATAACTACGGGCCAGGCGGCTAGATTTATAGGCGTAGAGGCTATGGAAAGAGGATTTGACCTAAGTAGGGTCTTTCACTTTGAAAGTAAGGATGAACTGATTTGCGCCCTACCGGAAGTTGTAGATGATGGTGATGTAATCCTTCTAAAAGCATCTAGGGGTATGAAATTTGAAGATATAGTAGAGGTCTTGAAAGGAGGCTGTCAATGTTAGGTTTTAGAGACTTGGCCATTACAGGTTTGTTTTCATTTGTATTGGTGTTAATAATGGGTCCAATAGTTTTACCAGCCCTTCATAGGTTCAAGTTTGGACAGACTGTTAGGGATGATGGTCCCCAGAGTCACTTAAAAAAGAATGGTACACCTACAATGGGAGGTGTTATGATCATAGCAGCAATCCTGCTTGTTACATTAATCAGGGCAGGTGTCAGCAGGGATATTTTAATGGCCCTATTGTGTATGTTTGGGTTTGGCTTGGTAGGGTTTTTTGACGATATTGTCAAGATTAAGATGACAAGGTCCTTGGGGCTTACACCTATGCAAAAGATAATAATACAGGTTGTTTTGGCCTTTGTACTTGCCTTATATAGGTATTGGACTATAGGAACAGGCGATCAGTTTATCATACCATTTATACAGGTGGGCATTAATATCGGTATTTTCTATATACCTCTTATGCTTATAGTAATTATAGGTACAGTAAATGCTGTAAACTTAACCGATGGTCTGGATGGTCTAGCTTCTGGTATTACGGCGATTGTATCTGCATTTTTTGTGGTATTTGCCTAATTATTGCGCACAACTTTGGTATATCACAGATGGCAGCAGCAACACTTGGTGCCTGCATAGGCTTCCTGTGGTTTAATGTAAATCCAGCCAGAGTATTCATGGGAGATACTGGGTCTATGGCACTTGGTGGTGCAGTCACAGCCTTTGCCTTGTTTACTAACTCTGTCCTAATTATACCAATTGTTGGAGGTATATACTTTGCAGAGGCCCTTTCAGTAATGATCCAGGTTATGTACTTTCAAGAAGACTAGGAAGAGAATCTTTAAGATGGCACCATTGCACCACCATTATGAACAATGCGGATGGCCAGAAACAAAGGTTGTATTTATATTTTGGCTAGTATCAATAGTCCTTGCCTTAATCGGACTAGTAGCCATGTTTTAATTAAATAATAGATGAAAATTAGAGCCTAGTTTACTGGGCTCTTAAGATATGATGGGCAATGGCTCACAGACTGACAAAACGAAATGAAGGTGACTATAATGAGTAAGAAAATACTAGTTGTTGGTATGGCAAGGTCAGGACTGGCAGCAGTCAAGTACCTAGCAAAGAAGGGGCATAGGGTATTTGTTAATGATTCCAAGTCTATAGAAGACCTAGGTCAGGTATTGGATGAATTAAAGGCCTATGAGGGCTTAGAATATATTTTAGGACAGGACCCAAGTATAGAAGTTTTAGCCCAGTTGGACCTGGTTGTTGTTTCACCAGGTGTTCCTCTAGATCTAGATTTCTTAGTTCGACTAAGAGAGATGGGCAAGGAGGTCATAAGTGAAATTGAACTAGCCTATAGGGAGGGTCTAGAAAAGGACATAAAATTTATAGCAATTACAGGAACGAATGGAAAGACTACTACCACATCAATAGTAGGTGAAATATGTAAGGAGGCTGGCCTAGATACCTATGTAGTTGGAAATATCGGAAATCCAGCTATTAGTGCTGTTGAAGAGGCCCAGCCAGGTGCAGTATTGGTGACTGAGCTATCAAGCTTCCAGCTTGAAGCAGTATATGACTTTAGGCCAGAAGTTTCTACAGTTTTAAACCTTACTGAAGACCATATGAACAGGCACCATACTATGGAAAATTATGCAAGGGCCAAGGCTAATATTTTCGCTAAACAGACACCGGAAATGGTATGTGTTTTGAATTATGATGACCCGATAACAAGGAAAATGGGAACTTCTTGCCCTGCCAGACCGGTATATTTTTCTAGGCAGGCTAGGCCAAATGGAGGTATCTACCTTGATGACAAAGAGAATATTATAGCTGTCAAGGATGGTGTAGAACTTGAAATAGTAAATGCTGAAGATCTAAGCCTGCCAGGAGGTCACAATCTGGAAAACTCTATGGCAGCCATAGGACTTTGCCTTCATTTCGGTATAGATAAGGAAGTTATTAAGAGGGTATTGACTAGCTTTAAGGCAGTGGAACACAGGCTAGAATATGTCAATACGATAAATGGAGTTGTATATGTAAATGACTCCAAGGGTACTAACCCAGACTCTACTATAAAGGCGGTTCAGTCATACAAGACACCTATAATCCTAATCGCTGGTGGCTATGATAAGGGAAGTGATTTTACTGAACTTTTTGATATAGCTGTTAATTATGTTAGGACAGTCCTAGTAATAGGTCAAACAGCTGACCTTATTGCTGATACAGCTTCCAAGGCCGGTATCAAGGAAATATACAAGCTAGAGAGCCTAAAGGACGCAGTTATCAAGGCTAGTAAGCTTGCAAATGAAGCCGATGTAGTTCTATTGTCTCCAGCATGTGCTAGTTGGGGAATGTACAAGAATTATGAGGAAAGAGGACAGGAATTTAAGGATATAGTAAACAATATTTTATAGATAAAGGGGAGCATTATGAGACTTATATTGTCAGGTGGTGGAACTGGAGGTCATGTATATCCAGCTATTGCAATTGCCAACAAGATAAAGGAATACCATCCGGATGCAGAGATACTATTTGTAGGTACTAGGGCAGGCATAGAGGCCGAGATAGTTCCGAAGTATGGTTATAAAATAGAATACATTGATGTTCAAGGGTTTAGAAGGAAGATTGACTTCGATAATGTTAAGAGGCTTATCAAGTTCTTAAAGTCCTTGAGTGATTCTAAGAGAATAATTAAGAAATTTAAACCAGACCTAGTTATTGGTACAGGAGGCTATGTAAGTGGTTCGGTGGTTTTAAAGGCTAGTAAGATGGGCATTAAGACCTGTATACATGAACAGAATTCTTTCCCTGGCATGACCAACAAAATGCTATCAAAGAATGTTGACCTAGTTATGACTAGCTTTGAGGATTCACATAAGAGGTTTCCAGACCAGGCACAGTCAAAGCTAACATTTACAGGCAACCCAGTTAGGGATGAAATCCTGAATTCAGATAGGGTTGAATCTAGGAAGAGGTTGGGCTTAAGTCAGGATGAAAAAATGCTACTAGTCGCAGGTGGTAGTGGTGGATCTGAGGAGATTAATAATGCCCTTAAAAAGTTGATACCAGCCCTAGTTGAGGGGGGGATTGCCTTCACAATAGCAACTGGTAGAGCTTACTATGATGACTTTATGAAAAACTATGCTAATCTAGACTTTGGACCAAACCAGAAAATACTTCCTTACCTGGATGATATGGCCAACAACCTTGCTGCGGCAGACCTAGTAATAGGATCAGCTGGTGCAATATCAATGGCAGAGATGACAGCAATAGGTATTCCGGCAGTTATAGTTCCGAAGGCCTATACAGCAGAAAATCACCAGGAATATAATGCTAAGAGTCTTGAAAAAGCCGGTGGTGCAGTGTGTATAACTGAAAGGGAATTAAATGAAGACTCCCTATATGACACAGTTCTTGGCCTTCTTAATGACAAGGATAAGCTAGAGAAAATGGCTAAGGCAAGTAGAGCCTTTGGTAAAAGGGATGCTATAGACCAGATATATGATAGGATTTCTGCTTTTTTCTAAATTAATTATAGATAAATTGCAAAAAAAGTCAAAAATATGTTGCATAAGTAGGACGATTTGAGATATTATATAATAGATAGAATGTTATTTATTTTAAATAATATAAGATATTTTTTGAGTATTATTTATGAATACAATTTATGAATATAATTACAGATTATTTAATGATATTAAACTATGTTGTGAATGGGGGTTTATAAATGTTAAACTTTGTTGAAGAACAAATCGGTGCTGCCAATATCAAGGTAATAGGTGTAGGTGGCGGTGGAAACAATGCCATAAATGTCATGATTAATTCAGGCGTAAGAGGTGTTGAATTTATCTCACTAAATACTGACAAGCAGGCCTTGGAAGCATCAAAGGCTGAACACGTATTACAAATAGGTGAAAAGTTAACTAAAGGTTTGGGCGCAGGTGCAAACCCAGAAAGGAAAGAAGGCTGCAGAGGAATCTGCAGATGAAATAGCTAAGGCAATAGAAGGTGCTGACATGGTGTTCGTAACAGCTGGTATGGGTGGCGGAACTGGTACAGGTGCGGCCCCAGTTGTTGCAAAGATTGCTAAGGAAGCAGGAGCTCTTACAGTTGCTGTAGTAACTAAGCCTTTCTCTTTTGAAGGTAGAGTTAGAATGAATAAGGCTGAAGAAGGTATAATAGAGTTAAAGAAGAATGTAGATACTTTGATAACTATACCAAATGACAAGATTCTTCAGATAATAGAAAAGAGAACTAGTATAACAGATGCCCTTTCTAAGGCAGATGATATATTAAAACAGGGTATCCAGTCTATATCTGGTCTTATATCAGAGGCTGCTCTTATTAACCTTGACTTTGCTGACGTTGAAGCAGTAATGAAGGACCAGGGACTAGCTCATATGGGTATGGGTACAGCTTCTGGTGAAGATAGGGCCATAGCTGCTGCAAGACAGGCTATAGAATCTCCACTACTAGAAACTACTATAGATGGAGCTAAGGGTGTCCTAATAAACGTAACAGGTGGAACAGACCTAGGTCTATTAGAAGTTAGTGAAGCTACTGATATAATTAGACAGAAGTGTGATCCAGATGCAATGATTATATTTGGTGCTGCTACTAGAGAAGATTTCGGTGATGAAATTGTAATTACAGTAGTTGCAACAGGTCTACAGGATAATTCTGACGACTTGTTCACACCACAGTTGAGAAGAAACAACCCAACACCAGTTACACCAAAGTATAACGAAATACCAAGAGTAACTGAAGGTCAAAATGTTGAAAATATCAAGCCAGCTGAAGAAACTTTCTCAAATAGCTTTGATGATACTGCAACAGCTAGCGATGATGATATGGTTATTCCTACTTTTTTAAGAAGAAAGAAGTAAATAAATCAATAGAAAATTAGGTATGACTCAGCTTTTGTCTGAGTCATATTTTTATAAGGAGGATACTAGTATGATTTGTCCGTATTGCGAATATAAGGAATCTAAAGTACTTGATTCGAGACATATCGATACTTCTTCAATAAGGAGAAGGAGAGAGTGTGAAAGATGCAAAAAGAGATTTACAACCTATGAAAAGATAGAGCTTATACCTGTTATGGTCATTAAGAAGGATGGCAGGAGAGAGTCCTTTGATAGAGACAAAATTAAGTATGGCTTGATTAGGTCATGTGAAAAGCTACCTGTATCTGTATCAAAGATTGATGAGTTGGTAGATTCTATAGAGGGTGAAATCAATAAGATGTTCATCAATGAAATAGAGACTACTAAAATTGGTGAAATGGTAATGGATAGGCTTAAGGATGTAGATGAAGTAGCCTATGTAAGGTTTGCATCTGTCTATAGACAGTTTAAGGACTTGAATACCTTCGTAAACGAATTGGAATCTATTATAAAAGAAAAAAGGGATGATTAGTAGTGAAAATATTGGTAATTGATGATGAAGAACATATACTAGAATTACTAAAATTTAATCTAGAACTATCCGGCTTTGATGTTTGTGTATCCCCTGAGGCTAACCAGGCTATTGAACTCATAGGTAAGGAAAAGCCTGATCTTTTGCTTCTAGATTGGATGCTGCCAAAGATTAGTGGTATAGACATATTAAGGAAAATTAGACAAGATGAGAACATATATGATCTTCCAGTTATAATGCTGACAGCAAAAAATATGGAGGATGATAAAATTCAGGGGCTAAATGTCGGAGCGGATGATTATATAACCAAGCCATTTAGTATCAAGGAGCTTATGGCTAGAATTAACACGATTTTAAGGCGCTATAGGGTAAGTGACAAATCCCAATCAATAATAGAGGCTGGGAATATTATCCTAAACACAGACCAATATGGGCTGACTGTAGATGGTCATGCTGTTGACCTGACTCGTAAGGAGTTTGAGTTATTAAAACTTCTTATGGAAAATAGGGGTAAGGTCCTAAAGAGGGACTACCTCCTAGAAAAGGTGTGGGGCTATGAATTTTATGGCGAGACCAGGACTGTAGATGTGCATATAAGGCACCTTAGGAAGAAACTAGGTCTGGATGAGACCAGTGAAAATGGTATAGATACCATCAGAGGCCTTGGTTATAAAATGAAATAAAGAGGCTGAGGATAGTAAACTATGTTTATTATCCTTAATTTTTGGAGGTTATTATGGACAGGATTATGTATATTTTAGTAGTTGCAATGCTAATATCCTGGTTGATATTAATCCTATATTGGAGATATGTACAGGCTTTTAAGGCTTTTATGAAAGACCTGAATAGGATATCCTATAGGATTCAAAAAAAGGATTTTTCTGTTAGGGTTAGAAAGAGTAATAACGCTGAGGTTATGTCATTTGTCAATAACTTTAACTCAACCCTTTCCTCATTGGACAAGTCATTTTATGACCTAGCCAAGAAAAATAGGCAGTTGGACGCCATAATAAAGTCAGTTTCAAATGGCATAATAGTAATAGATATAAATAATAGGGTCTACCTGATAAACTCAGTGGCTAGAGAGTACATTGATTATGGGGCTAGTGGTAGGCTTGAGGGCATGCCAATATCAGGCATAGTAAAAAATGAGGCCTTACTCGATTTTATTGTATATAATGTTGGAATGAACACCAGTGTTTCAAAGGAAATAAGGTCTTCGAAAGGAAGGACCTTCAAGGTAAAGATAGACCCGGTCAAGATGCATCTTGAAAAGGACTTAGTAATATCATCTGTAATAAATATTGAGGATATCAGTGAGAGGATAAAGCTTGAAAATATAAGGAGAGACTTTGCAGCGAATGTTAGCCATGAGCTTAAGACCCCCCTTACATCAATCCAAGGATTTATTGAAACACTCAAAGTAAATGATGAGACCATAGATTCTGCTACAAGAAAGAGGTTTTTGGATATTATAGACAATGAATCATCAAGACTCAGGATATTAATTAATGATATTCTCATGCTATCATCAATAGAAGGAGACATAGACTTAAGTTTGGAGAAAGTTGACCTAAGGGAGGAAAATCAAAAGATGTTGGATCTCTTTGAGGATAAACTGTCCGAGAAAGGGGTAGAAATATCCTTTGACTATAATGGCCTTGAATCAATATACACTCATAGGGAGTACTATAAGGGGCTGATGATAAATCTAATATCAAATGCCATAAAATACAATAAGCCAGGTGGTTATGTGAGGGTTATGTTTTTTGAAGACCAGGATAATTACAGGATATGGGTTAAAGATAATGGTATTGGCATAGGTCAAGAGGAACAGGAAAGAATATTTGAAAGGTTTTATAGGGTGACAAAGTCCAGGAATAAGGAAGTTGATGGGACTGGACTGGGTCTTGCTATAGTCAAGCATATAATCCTGTCACTAGGGGGGAGATATAGGGCTTGAATCAGTCCTTGGTCAAGGATCAACATTCAAGATTAGCCTACCGAAAAAGCAATAATTTATTCAATAGATTAATTTTATTGTAAATTTCAAGCAAAATCGGTTATAATGTTTAGATGGCTGTGATAAAATAATATTATTAGGCAAAAATATAATGATAAGTTTAATAGAAAGATTTTGATAATAAGTTTATAGAAAAGGAAGTGAAATTTTGAATAGTGATAATAGACCAATAGTTGCTGTTGTAGGAAGACCAAATGTAGGTAAGTCTACAATCTTTAATAAGTTAACAGGAACTAAAATATCAATAGTTGAAGACACACCGGGCGTTACTAGGGATAGGATATTTGGTGAGGTAGAGTGGTTAAATAAGTATTTTACAATTATAGATACTGGTGGTATAGAGCCAGAAAGTGATGATATAATTCTTTCGCAGATGAGAAACCAAGCCATGCTAGCGGTAGATATGGCTCATGTCATCTTATTTGTAGTAGATGGCAAGAGTGGTTTGACAGCTGCAGACAAGGAAGTGGCAGATATATTAAGGAGGACTAAAAAACCGGTTCTTTTGGTAGTAAACAAGATAGATTCAAAGAGCCAGTTTGACAATATCTATGATTTTTATGAGCTAGGCCTAGGTAATCCTATTGCTATTTCCGGAGCCAATAGCATGGGACTTGGTGACCTTTTAGACGAGGTCGTTGAAAACTTCCCAGAAGGTATGAATATGGAATATGATGAAGATGTAATTAGGGTGGCCATCACTGGTAAGCCTAATGCAGGTAAGTCTTCTATACTTAATAATATACTTGGAGAAGAGAGGGTAATTGTGTCGCCTATAGCGGGTACTACTAGGGATGCAATAGATACCTATTTCGAAAAGGATGAAAATAAGTTTCTTCTTATTGATACAGCGGGTATCAGGAGAAGGAGCAAGGTGTATGAAAATGTTGAGCGTTTCTCAGTGATCAGGTCTATGAGTGCAGTTGATAGGGCAGATGTAGTCCTAATAGTGATAGATGCTACTGAGGGGGTTACTGAACAGGATACAAAGATAGCAGGTATAGCCCATGATGAAGGTAAAGCCTGTATATTCGTAGTAAATAAGTGGGACCTAATAGAAAAGGACAATAAGACTATGGGTAATTTCAGGATGAGTGTTAGGGAAAAATTCCCATTTATGACATATGCCCCTATTCTATTTGTGTCTGCAGTTAGCAATCAGAGAATTGGAAAGATACTTGAGACAGTTGTTGAGGTATCTGCTGAACAGAATAAGAGGGTTACTACTTCTGTATTGAACCAGGTTATTGGTGAGGCCATAATGCTTAACCAGCCTCCATCTGACAAGGGCAGAAGGCTAAAGATATACTATGGAACTCAGACTGGAGTTAAACCTCCAACATTTAACCTATTTATAAATGATAAGGAGTTGACTCACTTTTCATATACTAGGTACCTAGAAAATAGGTTGAGGGAGAACTTTGGCTTTGAGGGGACATCGATAAAGATAGAATACAGCCAAAAGAAGAAAAAATAAGGGGGCTTTATTATGCTTGTATATTTATTAGTAGTTGTAATTTCCTACTTTATGGGCACCATTTCGTGTGCCTACTTAATAAGTAAATATATATTCTCGAAAGATATAAGGCAGTATGGATCTAAAAATCCAGGCACAACTAATATGTTGAGGACCTTTGGCAAGAAAGCTGGTGCCGTTACCCTTGTAGGTGACTATTTAAAGGGTACAATAGCTGTTTTGATATCAAGCTTTTTGGCAAAGAAATTAGGGGCTGACCCTGACCTAGCCAGGTATATATCTGCACTTGCTGTAGTATGTGGTCATAACTGGTCTGTTTTTATGAGATTTAGGGGTGGTAAGGGAGTAGCTACTAGCTATGGTGCCATGTTAGCTATTTCTCCTCTTATGACCCTTGCCAGTATGGTATTTTATATAATAATACTACTAGTGACAAGGTATGTATCAATAGCTTCTATGCTTGGTGTATGCCTATTCCCGATTTTGATGCTGATGACAGATGATATGTCTGGCCTTTGGCTTGGTATTCTACTTTCAGTATCGGTTGTATATAAGCATAGGGAGAATATTAGAAAACTATTAAATGGAAGGGAAAACAGGCTTGGGACTAAGACGAGATAGTGGGTGTCTAGGTATAAATAGATAGTAAATAGACTATAAAATTCACTAGTGTATTAACTACAAAATACATTATTTTCATAATTCTTGGAGGATACTATGAGTAAAGTTTGTGTATTGGGAGCAGGCAGCTGGGGCACAGCACTTGCATCTGTATTAGATGAAAATGGACATGAAGTTTTGATTTGGGCCAGAAGGCAGGACCAGGTTGATGAAATAAATAATAAAAATACAAATGAAAAGTACCTACCTGGAGTGAAGCTATCGAAGACTCTTAGGGCTTCTAGCAATATTGATCAGGTGGTCGATGGGGCAGAGTTCATAGTTCTTGGTGTACCGTCCCAGCAGATTAGGTCTGTTTGTAATGATATAGCAGACAAGATAGGGCCAGACCAGGTATTGGTAAATGTAGCAAAGGGTATAGAAAAAAATACCAGCAAGAGGCTGTCACAGGTATGCTCTGAGGTATTACCACAAAATCCCTATTGTATGTTATCTGGACCATCACACGCCGAAGAGGTTTCAAGAAAGATGCCAACAACACTAGTCGCTGCATCAGAAAATCTTGATATATCACAAGGGGTACAAGACCTATTTATGAATGAGTATTTGAAGAGTCTATACAAATACTGATATGGTGGGTGTTGAGTTAGGTGGTGCTACCAAGAATATTATTGCTTTTGGGGCAGGTATCCTAGACGGTATGGGTTATGGTGATAATTCAAAGGCAGCCCTTATGACTAGGGGTGTAGCTGAAATTTCTAGATTTGGTGTAGCCTTAGGAGCAGATATATCTACCTTCTCAGGCTTGTCAGGCATAGGAGACTTGATTGTTACCTGTACAAGTATGCACTCTAGAAATAGGAGGGCTGGGATCCTAATAGGTCAGGGCTATAGCATTGAGGAAACTCAAGAAAAGATAGAAATGGTTGTTGAGGGTATTACAGCTACTGAAGCTGTATACAAGATAGCTAAAGAATTGAATGTTGAAATGCCGATTACTGAGTGCATATACAAGGTGGTCGAAGGGTCAAATTGATCCAAAGACGGCTGTCAAGGAACTAATGACAAGAAATAAAAAATATGAAAATGAATCAATTTTTAAATTATAGATGAACAAAAGTATACAAATATAAGCTACATTATGCTATAATGGAATATATATGTGTATTCTTAATTGATTAAAGTAGGTGATATGATGAGCGATATTTCGGTTAGAATTGACCAGGTAAAGTCAAGCATACGACAAGCATCAACTAAGGCCAATAGGAATCCAGAAGATATTTTACTTCTTGGTGTCACTAAGACTGTTGATGTAGATGTAATTGAAGAGGCTCTTGAATGTGGGATTACAGATATTGGTGAAAACAAGCCCCAGGAATTGCAACGCAAGTATGGACTGATTGGGAATAGAGCCAAATGGCACCAAATTGGTACACTCCAGACCAACAAGGTCAAGTACATAATAGACAAGGTCGACTTGATTCATTCTTTGGATAGGATGAGCCTGGCAGAAGAAATTAATAAGAGGGCAGAAAGTATCGGTAGGGATATTAGGTGTCTAGTTCAGGTAAATGTATCTAAGGAAGAAAGCAAGCATGGTATTTATGTAGAAGACCTTGAGAACTTTGTTAGAGAATGTGCTGATAAATTTGATAGAATAAAGATTGTTGGTTTGATGACAATGGCTCCAGATTCAGATGATGAAGCTGAAGTCAGGTCTGTTTTTAGGGGTCTTAAGGAGGCCTTTGAAAATATCAAGGCTATGTCTATTGAGGGTGTAGAAATGAAGGAACTTTCAATGGGTATGAGCGGTGATTATCAGATCGCTATAGAAGAGGGTTCAACAATAGTTAGAGTTGGAACATCTATATTTGGAAAGAGAAATTATAATATTTAAAATAAAGACACGCTGTTTAGGAGGTATAATATGGCTGGAATTAAGGATAAAATGGGTAAGTTAAAGAATTGGATGATTGTTGATGGTGACAATGCCAATGATGATTACGATGCATACGATGAATATGAAGATGATGTATACGAAGATGATGTATACGACGACTACGAAGATGAAGACGAACTAGAGGATTCTTACAATAGTCCACTGGGTTCTAGGGTAGATTATCAGGCTCATAACCAGATGAAGGTTGTAATAGTTGAGCCTAAGGTATATGATGATGCTGCTACAATTGCAGACCACTTAAGATTAAGAAAGACTGTAATAGTAAATCTCGAAGCCTTGACTCAGCAGAATACAAAGAAGTCTATATTTGACTTCATGAATGGTGCAGTGTATGTGCTTGATGGAAGCATCCAGCGTGTTTCTAAGTCAATATTCATACTAGCTCCTAAGAATGTAGATGTAGATGCAAGTATAAAAAAGGAATTAGAGAGTAAGGCAATCTTTCCTTGGCAGAATAAGTAATTAGGTGCCTATAATGGAAGTTTTAAAAATTGCTTTGGTTCGTCTAATCGATATAATTGTTTGGATTATTATAGCAAAGTCTATTATGTCATGGTTCCCAGGAGCGCAGGATAGTAGACTTTATGCTCTTTTAGATGATTTTACAGAGCCTGTTGAAGCGCCTATGAGGAAGCTATTAAGCAGGTTTAATACTGGTCCGGTTGATATATCGCCTATGTTGGCAATAGTCTTCCTGTGGGTTTTAAGCAGATTGATATATGCTTATCTATAACGGGATGATGGTATGGACAAGTTAAAGGTAACAAGTCACATCAAGGATGATGACTTAAAAATAAAAATGTATAAGATAGTTGATATTTGTAATAGCGTTTCAAACTCTTATAGCCTTAGGAATACTGAATTCCTAAATCCCTATGAAATAAGGAATGCTATTTCTATTATAAACTATGATAAAGACCTAGAATATACTATTGAGGGTGGATATGATGATGCTGAAAGGGCAGTTATTTTTATATATCCTGACTACTATTTCCTAGAAGAAGGAGACTTAAACCTGACCTACCTAGAGGTAAGGGGGTCTTTTAAGTTCACCACAGTATCTCACAGGGACTACTTAGGATCCCTAATGTCACTAGGCATTAAGCGTGAGAAGATAGGAGACATACTGGTACATGATGATTATTGCCAGATGGTAGTCCACAGTGATATTGCAGATTTTATCATATATAACTACAATAGGATCAAGAACAATAAAGTAAGTGTGACAGAAATAGGCAAGTCAGATCTTAAGCCACCGAAAAAGTCTTATGATGACAAGGTATTTAGCATATCTTCCCTAAGATTGGATTCTGTTATAGCAGGAGCATTTAACTTATCGAGACAAGAGGCCTCGAAACTGATAAATGCCGACCTTGTCCAGGTTAATTATGAGCCCACCAACAATGTCTCAAAAAGTGTTGAAGAGGGATCTATTATCTCTGTAAGAAAGAAGGGAAAGTTCATTTTCGACAAGGTATTAGGAATGTCCAAGAAGGATAAGTTTAGAGTGAAAATTAATAAATTTGTATAGGAAGTGATAAAATGATAGCGCCAGAACTAATAGAAAGTAAAGAATTTAAAAAGGGATTCAGAGGTTATAACGAAGAAGAGGTAGATGTATTCCTAGACCAGATCAAGGAAGACTATGAAGCTGTAATAAAAGAAAATGAGTCTCTAAAGGAAAAACTAGAAATGTACAAGGACCAGGTTGGCAAGTACTCTAGCATAGAAGAGACCCTAAAGGAAACTCTGATAACTGCCCAGAGTGCAGCGGAAGATACTACTAATTCTGCCAACAAGAAAGGCTAGAATCATAGTTCAGGAAGCCGAGCTACAGGCTAAGCAGCTAATAGATAGGGCCAACAATAAGGTTGTAGAAATTAGAAATGAATACGAAGGCCTTGTTAAGGAATTTAAGGTATTTAGGATAAAGTTCAAGTCACTACTAGAAGACGAAATGCAAAATGTCGACCAGATCTTTAGTGGTATAGGTAATGAAAAGGAGGAATTCAATCAGGCTGTAAATGGACCTGTTGACCTAGATATTACTGGTACTATGAGAATGGCTGTCCTAGAAGATGTTCAAGAACAGGAAGATAAGACTCTAAGTATTGAAACCGCAGAGTTAGAGGTTGAAGACCAGACTTCAAATGAAAATTTAAGTGGAGATCCTGAGGATATATTTAAAATAAAGTAAGCCAAAATTGCAATATCTATTTGTACACTTTTTGTCCTTCCTGCCAAAATATCAGAACTTGACCTGAAATACTAGTCAAGACTAGGCCTAGCCTATTCATTTTAGTCTTGACTAGTATTTTAGGGCGAGTAAACTGGTATTTACAGGAAGGCTTTTATACTTTAAGCCACAACACTCGTAGAGTATATCTTATCCATCTCTTCATCGAAGATTTCTTCAGGAGTTTTGTATCCAAGAATTTTTCTATGCTTATCATTTATTAGGTCAACATAATACATGATTTCGTCTTCACTAAAGTCATTTATACTTCTACCCTTAGGAAAGAATTGTCTCAATATACCATTATGCCTTTCGTTGCTACCTCTTTCAATGAAGAATAGGGATGACAGAATTATATGAATACGAGTGATTAAATGTCTAGCAATTCATATCCCTCTTCTACAAGAAGGAGATGAATTGCAGAACATAACTTGAAATGATAATTTTTATATAGTATAATACTAGTACATCAGGGCAGGGACTGCCCGAAGAGCTTGGTAAATATATTTGGCTAACAGAAGCAGATACTTCCCAAGAAGCTCCCACTTCTAAAAGCGGGAGCAGTTCACGTATAAATATAGCTTAAAATAAAAAAGGAGATAATTTTATGAACAAAAAGAAAATTAACACTATTGTTGGTTCAATTGGAGCATTTATTGGGGTTTTCGTGTTTTTAACCTATATTCCTCAAATTATCGCTAATTTAGGAGGAGAAAAAGCTCTGCCTTGGCAACCGCTCACAGCTTCAATTTCTTGTCTAATTTGGGTTATTTATGGATGGACTAAAGAACCTAAAAAAGATTTCATCCTTATTGTTCCAAATTTAGCTGGTGTAATATTAGGATTTTTAACTTTTATTACAGCTTTATAAATTTTTTTATTTATAATAAGTTGTAAAATTAAATGCGACATCTTAAATAATTAAAAAAACTCATACTAACTTCGTGTAAAAATGTTAATAACGATAAAAATACACACACGGAGGTTAGTATGAGCTATAAACATATTACACTAAATGATAGAAATAAGATAGAGGTATTAAATCAAGAGGGCTATTCTTCTAGAAGAATAGCGAAAATTTTAGGCTTTCATCACTCTACTATTTCTAGAGAATTGAAAAGATGCAACAACATTTATTCTGCTGTTGAGGCAAATAAAGATAAAGATATCAAATTATTACAAAAAGGCAGAAAGAGCAAAGACTACTTGGCTACTTTTATTGAAATGAAATCAAGGTTCTATGTTGCATTACCAATGAAAGATAGGAGTAATGAGTCCGTGCTTGAAGCCATGAAAAAATTAATAAAACCTCTACCAAAATCAGCTTTAAAAAGCTTTACATACGATAGAGGAAAAGAATTCGATTGTTACAAAGAAATTAAGGATATTGGAATAGACTTCTATTTTGCAGATCCATATTCAGCATGCCAAAGAGGAAGTAATGAAAATTCAAATGGATTATTGAGGGAATATTATCCGAAGAATACAGATTTAGCTAAAAATGGACTGGAAGAGTTAATTAAAAATATAATGGAGCTTAATAACAGACCTAGGAAATGTCTAAATATTTTAACTTTATTTGATGTCTTTATGCACGAACTTAGTTTACTCTAAGTGTCGTAATATTATTTGCAATTCATCAAAAATAATAAAAAAATATTCAAAGAATAACGTTTTTTTATTGGAATTTTTAAATAATTCCAATGAAAAAAATAATATAAACACCAAGCATATTAAATATACCACCTTATAAATATTTAAATAGCGTATCTAAATCTTTTAAGACTAAACAATCTTATTCGTTTTAAATACGCTATTATTCGTTCGAGGGACAAGCGAGGGACAAACTATAAAATATCTAGTGTCTTGAAATAGTCTTGCTCCTGTTTCTTCATTTTACTGGTCACCTTGATATATATATTCCGCGTGGTCTTGTCGTCCTCGTGACCTAATCTAGCTTGAATGTAGTGTAGTGGTACTCCTTGTTCAGCAAGTAACGACGCACAGGTTTTTCTAAATATATGGGTCTTAGGGTTAAAATTATTCTTAGTCAAAATATACCTAGCCGTCTGCATGATATATGGCTTGCCGTATTTGTTGCAAAATAAAAAATCACTATTTATACTGTATATATGCTTTAAGAACAAGGCTTCTTTTTTAATTTGAATTACACGACGATTTATACCTAAGTCGTCAATGGTTTTTTCTGTTTTCGGCGTGTTGATAGATCCGTTAAATGAACGCTTGTAAATATGGACTATTTGCCTATCCTCGTCTATATCGTCGTCTGATAAGGCTGTTATTTCACTCCAACGCTTACCTAGTAGGGTTTGAGTCTCCAATATTAATCTTAACATTTGACTGTTAAAGTCCTTGTTATTTGACAAGGTATTAAATATTTCGGCTAGTTCTTCACGTTCGTAGTATTCTTTATTGTCCTGGTCGCTTATAATTTCGTCTAAGGTCTTACGCTTCTTAACATCACGCTTAATAAATCTAGCTAAGTCGCGTTCTATTAATTCGTTTTGATAGGCCCAGCTAAGTATTATTTTAATTGTTGTTTTATTGCTATCATTTTCCATGCGACCGTTAATGTATGTTGATGTTAAATTGCTTACTAGTGTATTTTCTCCAATTAATCTTACCACCTTACCAACTAACCTAGTCCTTACTACAAAAGTAGAGTCGAGTTTTAAATAGCCTTTAGCCGATGTTAAATATAAATTAGCTAGCTGACTAAAGGTCAATTTAGTAGTGGGAGATATTACTTTGTTTAAAATATTGTCTATTTTGCTATTTAATTCTTTCTGGGCCAATTTTTCTATATGGCGATTATTTTTTTCATAAGTAACCGTTACAGATTTCCATTTATTAGTAAGTGGGTCTTTATATTTTTCGCGATATTTATATTTGCCATTTTTTAATTGTTCGACATTCATAGTTTTTATAACTCCTTTCCATAGCGTTTTGACGTGATAGACGCCATTCTTAGCGTTTTTACGTTACTACTTGATAAAAGTATTAACGACAATATTAAAACGCCTTGTAGACCCTTTTAAATCGATATTTTTAACAAGTGCTATTTTTAATCACCTAAGCACTTTAAAATATCCATGATTTGAGGGTTGTTTTAAAGTGATGTTTCTATTCTCAATGAGAACGGCAGAGGTTATATATTCAACTTTTTAAATATAACAAAAATAACAAAAAAACTTTTTTTCAACTCTTATATATATTTATTTTTTTATATATATTTTTTTATTATATATTATATATATTATATATATTTCTATAGAAATAAGTAATATTTTTTTGTTATTTGTTATAAATAGTAAAATAATATAGTATTTCCAATGGTTGTAAAAAATTAGCTATAACAAAAAAACCATAACAAAAAAACTAAGAAATCTTAACAAAAACTCATTTTTTTAAGGGTAGTTTTTGTTATAAAAAAATCAGTCCGTTAAACAGATGTTTTAATTTTTCAGTTTTAAAAAAATTCAGTTTTTGTTAAAGAGTGGTTTTTGTTATAGTTTTTTTGTTATAGTTTCTGTTATTTTTTTGTTTTTACTGTGAAACCATCTTTAAAAAAACTCCTTATTTTGACAAATATAATTGTCATAAAAATACAAATAATAGCATACGAATAAAGATTTAATATTCGTATAAGCTACTAACTTTCAGTTTTAAAAAAATATAAAACAATAAGAAATACTACTAACATTGTCTAGTAAAGTGGTTTTTTTATCATTTTTTTGGTACATTTCCAAGGCTAATTGATAAATTAAATCAACTGAGGATATAAGCAATTTTTTTCAGTATTTTTCATCTAAAACTTGACCCTTGATTTTTTTACCCCAGGTGCTTTAATTTTTATGTTTAGTTTGATTAAGTATTTTTTTCAACATCAAGTATTTTTTTCACCCGGTATATTTTCCACTAATCGACTTTCTACAAGTTCATCAATTTTAATATTCAGGGCGTCGCATATTTTAACTACATTGGATATATTGGCTGTCATTATTCCATTTTTTTTAAAAATTGTGGATAAAGTCGAGTAAGGCAGTCCAATGTTAAAAGTAAATTCTCTAAGCGAACCATATTTTAATAGTATTAATTCTCTAAGTTGATTTTTCGATAGTCATATAATCACCGTCTTATTTATCAAGTAACTTATCAAGTTTGTTGCTTATATTATTTAATTGTCTTATCATTATCCAGTTTTGATTTACTAAGGCCGATAAGTAGGATACTTTAGCCTGTTCCTCAGCCTTAGCAAAGCTCAACGCCATTCCTGCTTTTAATAAATTATTACCTATTAAGTCTGTAGCGATTTTTTTAATTATAACTAGGTCCTTGTCGTCGATTTCTTCTAGTTGATATTTTGCCATAAAGTTATTAATTTCTTGTTGCTTTTTATCGTCTTTGTTTTCTTTGCTGTTAAAAAGTGCCATTTTATTTACCCTCTCTAATATAAGTTAACTATATATTTAATTACTCGCCCTATTAATTCGATTTCACTGGCCCTACTATATGATATTTCTATAGGTAAGTAAGTATCGTCTGATGAGTCAGGTTTAAATATGAAACGTTCATTACTAGGGTCGTTTATATATCGTTTGACCGTGTATAAGCCATTTTCAGCGATTACTACTATATCTCTATCCTTTATATCGCTAGCGTGCTTCTTAGACGTGTCTACCACGATATAAGAGCCGTTAGGAATAACATTATTCATACTCTCACCATTTACTTTTAGTATAATAATGTTCTTATTACCTGCGTATTTACCTAACATCTCATTAGGTAGTACCATTGGGGTATAGTCTAATTGACCGTCAATATTTTCTAATGCCCCAGCAGATATGCTAACTGGGAAATATTTATACTCGTGGTTTGAGTTATAATGAGGGGTACTCTCATTAATTGTACTGTTTTTATCCGAAGACTCTGAAACAAATTGAAACCATGCTTTTTTATAAGATTTGTAATTATATCTAGGGTCAATATCACCTTTATTTACCTTAAAGTAATCGGCTAATTTTTGAACATTACCGGCCGTTGGCGTTGAGCGTTCTGCAAAATATCCGGATAATGTGGACGCCGGAATATTTACACGTTCAGCCAATTCTACTTGTGTTAATCCACTAGACTCTAATAATTGTCTTAAATTAGTTGATATAGTATTTCTAATTTGCTTATCGTAGCTATTCAACGGGCTTCTAGCCATTTATATCACCTCTTTCATATTGCTTATATCGTCATTATAACGAATAAAAATAATATTTGTAAATATAAATTTCGTAAAAAAACGAAATAAGTCGTTGACAAAAACGAATTAACTCGTTTATACTAAAAATATATAAAAATTCAAAAAGGGGGTGAAAAAAATAATGAAGTCACTAATTACATTAGAGGCGGCCAGAATTAATATCGGGTACTCTCAAAAAGAGGCTAGTACAATGTTTGGCGTACATTACCAAACGTTGGCCAAGTGGGAATTAGACAATAGCCGTATGCCGTTTGAGATGATAGAAAAGATACCGGATATATATAAGGTTCAAAAAGAAGATATTTTTTTTGGTGATAAAAACGAGTTTATTCGTAGTCTAAGAAATGGCACAAGAAATTAAGCAAACAAAAGGAGATGTATTTATGAAAATTATTAAACCAAACGAAGTAGCAGAAATAGGAGACATAGTTACTTATAAAGGTTATGCCGGTGAATTTATAGTAACGCCTTGCGACGGTACTATAATATTAATTAATTTGGTGTCGTTTAAGCGATTGATAACAAATGAATCATTATTAGATAAGTATGTTCAAAACGGCACTATAAAAGTACTAATCAAGTACAAGGATATAGTCATATCTAGCAAGTAGGTGGTTAACCGTGGATAAGAATTTAGTAATATTGCCGGATATGATAAGAAAATCTAACGCGGTTAATTATTTTTCTTTAGGTAGGAGCAAGGCAGAGGAGATATTTAATCAAGCCTGGGAAGAGGCCCAGAGAAACGATAAAATACCAATTCAATGCACGGCTGAGTATGGAAGTTTAAAACTAATGAGTAGAAAGGCGTACGCCTATTATCTACATTATGGTATGAGATTACAAGACGAAATGGCAAGAAAGAGCGTTCCACCATTTTCGGCCGTGGAGTATCAAGACTATATTTAAGAGGAGTAAAGTAGATGAACAAGACAATTAGTAATATTAACGGTGCTACTTATTACGCTATTTTGATAGCGTGGGAATATGTAAAAATGGGCTTAGCTTGGTTAGTAAAATAGGGGGTGATGTGATGACATTAGCAGAAGGACAAATAGTACATATTGAAACAACGTACGGAAGTATTATCGAGGGTGAAGTATTTAATATATATGGTTTTATAAGCAATGGAAAAAGACAGACTACTATTATTATCAAGAACGAAGAGGGACTAACTAAAGTTAACCTAGCGTCGATAGTAGAATTTCACGTCTTAGATAGTAAGAACTCTATCACGATTACACGAGATAAATTTATAAGTACGACCGATAATATCATTCGTGAAATAAGCAAGCTAGAGGACAATGACGCCGACGGCAATAAGGATAGTTCACTTGTTCGACTACTTAAAGAGTACACCAATGCTATTTTAATAGAATTATTCGAGGATGAAGAGGATGACTATTAAGTTATACGCCCACCAGGAAATAGCGTTATCGTACACACGAGTACAAAACGGGTTTGCCTTATTTATGGAACAAGGAACAGGTAAGACCCTACCGTCGCTATTTAGGATAAGAGACTTAATTAAATCTAAAGAAGTTAAGACAGTCCTTGTAGTGGGTCCTAAGTCAGCCCTAGGAGCGTGGGAGCGTGATATAGAATTATTTAACGCCACCGATAGTAAGTTACTACAAAAGCATATTACACTTATTAATTACGATAAGGTGTGGCGTGGTAAGACATACGATAATACATACGACTGTATCATATTAGACGAGGCCCACTCTATAAAGAATAGGGCGTCTAAGCGGTCTAAGTTCCTACTCAAACTAGCCAGTAGAGCAAAGTATAAATATATCCTAACAGGTACGCCAATATCTAATGGACATCTAGAGGATATTTGGTCGCAGTTCTGTTTTTTAGACTGTTACATGGAGCGAGGTAATATATATAGTAATATCTTTAAGGAAAAAATGGACGAGTACGAGCCGGGTGTAAAGCACAAAGGGTCATATAGTGAGTTCATCAAGAGGTATGCAATACTTAACAAATATTTTAGACCTAGTTCATATATTCACGTTAACGAATTACAAGAGATAATCGACGAGTATAGTTTTAGAGTCAAGAAAATAGAATGTCAGGATCTACCGGACAAGCTACCGGACGAAGTGGTTAAGATAGATTTAAAAGCTAAGGATAAGTATAAGCGTATGGCCACTAAGTCAGCGTTAATAGAATACGACCTACTGGCGGAAAACGCCTTATCACGACAAATTAAATTACGACAGTTGGCCAGTGGGTTCGTGACTTTAGAAGATAAATCAATAGTGGAAGTACCTTGCGAGAAGTTAAATATATTACAAGAGATTTTGGAAAGTTTTCCGAGTGAAAAAAAGCTAGTAATATTTGCCCAGTTTACCTACTCTATCCACAAAATAGGAGAGCTGTTAAACAAGTTAAAAATCAAGCATGTAACACTCAATGGCGAGCAACAAGACAAAAAAATATGGCGTAAATTTCAAGATGACGATTCTATTAAATTATAGTTTGTCAATACGAGACGGCCTCAGCCGGTATAGACCTTTTTGCAAGTGACACTATCATATACTACGAGCCGACTATTAGGACAATATCATTAGAGCAGTCAAGAGATAGGATACACAGGACAGGACAGACTCAGAAATGTAGCTATATTCACTTGTTGACCAAGGGAACCATTGAGATTAGCATATATAATGCCTTAGCTAAATACGCCGATTTTACAGAAGAGTTATTTAATGAGTATATCGAAAGTTATAGACGAGAATACGGGGGTGGTAAGTAATGAAAGAATGTACAGTATGTGGGTGCTTGATGAGTGATAGACACACGGCAGATATATGCGAAGTTTGCCAAGACGATATGGCAGATGATGACGAGTGATAGTATATTTATTGGTTAGTGACGATAAATACGAGCTACCTATTATAGTAGCAGAGTCCAAGCGTGAGTTAATGGAAAAATCAGGGCTATCTTATAGCACCATAAGAAAACACTTAATAGGGGCCGTAAGCAAGCCTATTATATTTAAAATTGAGGTAGCTGAGGAATGAATATTTACATATATGACATAGAAGTATTTGCCGACGACTGGATAGTAGTATTTAGACGCCCCGAAGAGAATAGCGACCATATTGTAATACATAACGACAATAACCACCTTAGGAGCTTCTTGAGTCAACCGGACATAATACTAGGTGGGTTCAATAACAAGCATTACGACAACTGGATATTACTAACAATGTATCTAGGCGGGTCTAATATCGAAGTAAAACGGCACAACGACTATATTATAAATGGTAACAACGCCTGGGAATTTCCATTTGTATCATATAAGAAATTACCCGTTCCTACATTTGATTTAAGAGACGATATAGCCGATATGGGAATATCCTTAAAATCTATAGAGGGTAATTTAGGACTACCTATTGTAGAGTCTTCAGTTAGTTTTGACATAGATAGAAAGTTAAAACCTGGAGAGTTAGAAGAAGTAATTAAATATTGTAAGTATGACGTGGACAGTACGATACGCCTTTATCATGAAAGACTGGACGATTATATTAACGCTAAAACATTAGTAGGTGAGATGTACGGTCTAAGTTCTCAAGAAGCGGTAGGACTAACTAACGCCAAGTTATCGGCCAAAGTGTTAGGAGCTAAGTTAGTTAAACGTACAGACGAGAGAGATTATATAATTCCTGATAATATCGACGTAAACGACATACCACAAGAGGTACTTAATTTCTTCAATTTGATACATGATAAATCAATACCCGACGCTAAATTATTCGGGTCACCAGGAGCTAAGGGAATGACCTTAGATGTGAAGTTCACGACCTCATATGGGACTTGTCCCGTGACATACGCATGGGGTGGAGTACATGGTGCTAAGCCTTGTATTACCGTCGAAGAAGACGAGGAGCGAGTAATTATTAACCAGGACGTAGCTAGTCTATACCCTAGTTCAATGATTAATTTTGGCTACTGTTCTAGGTCAATGGCAGACGCTAAGGCGTACGAGTCACTCGTAAAAAGGCGACTTGAGTATAAAAGAAATGGGGAAAAGAAGCAAGCCGGAGCGTTGAAATTAGTTGTTAACACCGTATACGGAGCTATGTTAAATAAATACAACGATTTAGCCGATAGGTGGGCCGGTAGGTCAGTATGTATAAGTAATCAGCTAGCTATGACAATGTTAATTGTAAGATTGGCCAGAGCGTGCGAGACGATAGATTTTATAAATATCAATACCGACGGTATTATGTTTAGCATTGACCGTAAGGAAGTAGACACGTCCGAGCAGATAGTAAATGAATGGTGTAAGGTCACTAAGTTTGAAATGGAGCGAGACGATTTTAGCAAGGTTATTCAGAAAGATGTAAATAACTATATAGGTATAAAAGCCGACGGGTCAATTAAAACTAAAGGCGGTTTTGTCTCACTATATAAAGGCGGTAATTTTAAAACAAACTCACTATCCATAGTTCACAAGGCCATAGTTGACTTTTTGGTTAACGGTGTACCGACAAGAGATACTATAAGTAACTGTAAGGATATACTAAAATTTCAGCAGATAATAAAAACTGGCGGTACATTTGATGGGACATATCACTATATCAATGGTGAAAAGTACGAAGTTCAAAAAGTTAATCGAGCATACGCCGTAAAAGACCCGACATATGGACAGATTGTAAAAGGTAAGTTGGTAAAGTTCAAACGCAAAAAAAATAAAGAGACTGGTAAAATGGACGAGGTCCCAGTAGACCCGCCTAAATGGCAAGAAGAAATAATTTCAGAGTGTCCTACTCACGCTTATATTGATAACGCTAATAAGCTAACAGTAGACAAGTTAGACTTAGAATATTATATCAATATGGCTAATAGCCGTATAGATAAATATATCAATATTGACCGAAAAGTCAAAAATAAACTAGATAAAATAGAAAAGGAGATAGTAATAATGGCAACAGCAAAAGCAACATCTAAAAATGTATTTGAAAAATTGTTATTAGCAAGAGAGCAGTTTTTAAACGCTGGGTTAAAAAAGACAGGTATTAATAGGTACGCAGAATATAAGTATTTTACCTTAGATGAAATAATACCTATCAAGCAAAAGATATTCAAGGAGTTAGGGTTATCGGATATCATATCATTTACTGATAGCGAAGCGGTACTACAGATATTTAATACCGACAACACCGAAGAGGTAATAGTATTTAGCAGCCAGTTGGCACCTGATGAGTCGATGATTAAAAACCCTATCCAAAGTAGGAGCGGTTCAGACTTATATAAGAAGATATTTATATGTACTAGCACTAGATATTATCGAGAGCGACGGGATAGAAGAGACTACAGGTAAGCCGGTAGACGAGGACGGTAAGCCGGCTAAGAATACCGCTAAGAAGTCAAACAGACCGGCCACTAATGAGGAGAGAGAAGAGGTAAAAGAAGAGTTAACCGACCAGGAAGGCGAGTTTACTAAGACTCAAAAAACAGCTATTACAAACGGCTTGAAGAAGTTAAGAGCCAAGTACATGGATAAGGACAATAAGGTATTTGATGATGACCTGGAGAAGAAATATTCAAAGTACATTAGTGCTACTGTTAAGAAAGTAAAGCAAGGGTTAACTAAATCAGAAGCAGACGCACTATTGATAGAAATAGGCGAAAAAGTAGCAGAATAATTATATTTTGAATTAACGCTAAAGCGTTAAAGAAAGGAGTAAAAAATGTATTTAAACGTTATATCGTTCAAAAACGGTAAGACCTTAGCATTTAGGACAGACACGCCGTATAGTGTCAATAAATTAAACGAAGATAATACGGCGGATAGGTTTGGCGACTGGAATTTAGTAACAGATAGTGGAACAGGTGAGATTATGAGTTTTAGAGGTTCAGAGATAGTTACTATTTCAACGGCAATGATTAAAAACGACCCTATTAAATCAAATGATAGAAATTTTAAGAGCAAGAAGAAAAAGAATTTTAAATCTAAAGTAATAAAATAAAACAGTTGAGGTGATGTATAAATGAAGTTTTTAGAAAATAACACAATTAAGGTCGAGCCACCTAAGAGGCCGAAGAAATTAACGGCTACTAGGTTTGCTTCAATACTAGGGTTTAACAGCTGGTCAACACCATTTAAGGCGTGGTGCGAGATGACCAGAACGTACGAAGAGCCATTTGAAGATAATATCTATACTATAGCTGGTAAGACGATAGAGCCAAAGATAAACGACTATTTAAAGGCTAGGTACTTTATGGATATTAAGAGTCCTACAGATGTATATGGTCCCGATTATTTCAAGAAAACATGGGGCGATTTTTTCCATGATACTAAGGCCCTGGGGGGAATGTGGGATTTTATCGGTGACGATTTTGTAGTCGAAGTTAAGACTACTAAGAGAGTTGAGGACTGGAAAGGCGTAGACGGCCAAGTAGAGCCACCGATATACTACAAGCTACAGGCGTGTCTATATGCCTACCTACTAGGGTTTGATAATGTGGTTATGACTTGTTCATTCTTGACAGATAAGGACTATGCTAGTCCTGAAAAGTTTGTCCCTACCATTGATAATACGGTAGTGGTTGAGTTTAGTTTGGCCGAGGAGTACCCGACTTTTAAAGAGTCTTATATAGATCCGGCGTTAAAATTTTGGGACAAGCACGTATTAACTGGAATATCTCCCGAGTTTGATGAGAAGAAAGACGCCGACATTCTAAAAGAGTTGAGAAAAAATGTAACAGAGGCCAAGGACGAGGATATCCAAAAGCTAATGAATGAGGCAGATAAGTTGATAGCGTCAATCGATAAGGCAGAAGCTAAAATCAAGGATAAAAAAGATAGGCTAAAAGAGATACAAGGGATAGTTAAGCAGTCTATGACAGGTCAATTTAGAGATGGGGATACTAAGGTAGAGATATCCTCTAAAAAGTACACGTGGACGCTAGCTAAGTCAAACAGGACATCGCTAGACCAGTCAAAATTAAAAAAAGAATTACCTGATGTATACGACAAGTATAAGAAAACATCAGAAGTATATACGTTAAAGACGGCTAGTATCGAATAGGGAGGGTTAACATGGAGTACAAGAAAATAAACGAGTTAATCGTAAAAGAACATTTCAAAAAGAATAGTCAACTACTGATAGGTGATTATGAGGGTGATTATATCGTAATGCCTGAGCCTAGCTATATGTTACTTGTTCCCAGTTCTAAAATAATATGTGATTTGGCCAAGCTAAAAGAAACAATTTTGCTAAAGCCTGGTTATTTAGGAATGGATACGTTTAAGAAAAAAGATAACTACCATGTGGCCGAGCAGACGGGCAACATTAGAAAATCAAAAGTAGGGGCAAAGAAGTAGTAATTGTAGAGTACAAGGCTGTTGATGGTGATTATTCTACTTATGTAGATGAAAGTAAGTTAAAGTTATTCGGTAGTGATTATGTGGTTATGGTCCATGAGAAAAATACAACGCCTATAACAATTTGGAACGAGTTCCAGGAGGTTTTGTTAGGTGCGATTTGTCCGGTAGTAGGAAAAGATAAATAAAAGAAAAGAGGTAAATTATGAAGTTTGAAAAATTTGTAAAAAGAGTTGGTGTACATGGAAAGATAGTTAGAAATGGTGATGAAGCATGGTTGATATGCAACGGTGTAGGGATGCTTGTACCTGAGGGGGTAAGACCATTTGGAGATGTGAACGAGCCTAACGATTTAATTAGGGCTATATTAAAAGCAGATATCGAAGATGACGAGTTAAGCTTATTCAGAGCGTCGTTACCTTATGCAGATTCTAAACCAGCTGAAATAGTAAGAGTATTCAAGACTGAATTAGATGACGAGATAGGTATAAGCAATGAAAATTTTGGACTAATTGAAAAAAATGACAGATTAGTATATTTGGAGATTGAAACATCAGAAAATAATACTGAAAAGTTCATATTAGTTACAGACCGTGTAGGAAATAAAATAATCGGGTTTATAAGTGAAACATCATTGAATTATTAATTAGGGGGTAGATTACAATGGCAAAAATGAAATTAGCAGAAAACACATTTACTATAATTCCTGAGGGAACAACAATATTCAAGATCATGGAAGTTGACGAGTCTAAGTATGACGATTACGGAAAGTTAAAAGTGACTTTACAGACGTCAAGCGGTGAAAAGCATTTTGAAAATTTCAGCTTTACCAAGGCCAACGGGGATATAAACGACGGGGCGTTAAAAGCATGGTCATATTTTGCTAGAGTTTGTCTTAACAATTTCCAGGTAGAAGAAATAGACACACAGGATATAGTAGGGTGCTATATCCAGGCTAATGTTACTCATGAAAAATATACGCGTACGAGTGGCGAAAAAGCAGGCCAAGAGGCTACAGCAGTAAGGTTAAAAGATTACACGTCAGCTAGTGGGTTTAACAGTACTAAGGGTAAGGTAGAGCCGGTAGACGAGGACGACAACGACCTTGACGAGTTAGATGACATTGACGAATTAGACGAGTTGTAAAGCATGGGAAAGCCTGAGAAGAAGTTACAGGACAAAGCGATAGCCTACTTAAAAGAAAACAAAATATATTATTTAAATCAGTTCGGGGACGGGTTTACCGGGAAAGGTAAGCCCGACCTGATAACTTGTATAAATGGTAAGTTCGTAGCGTTCGAGTTAAAAGTAGGTAAGAATGACTTGCAAGATGACCAAGTTATTCATAAGCGTAGGATAGAGAAATCAAACGGCTTGCATTTCTCACCTTATACGATAGTTGAATTTATAGAGATAGTGGAGAGATTAAAACATGGATACGAGAGATAGATTAATTAAATTCAAGGAAATAATGCCAATTCACACTAGAATAGACAGACAAATATTAATTGATATGGGCTTTTTCACAGCACCAGCCAGCACTAAATACCACGGTGACTATGAGGGTGGGTTATTTGATCATAGCTTGAAAGTAACAGAAATGTTATTAGAGTTAACAGACAAATTAGGTCTAACGTGGGAAAGGCCCGAGAGTCCATATATTATAGGTATGTATCACGACATTTGTAAATGCGACTTATACGAGTGGGATTATGAGCATAACAGATATACCTATAAAGATGATTTGATAATACCAGGGCACGGGGACAAGTCAATAATCATGGTTCAACACCATTTGAGGTTAACTAATGAAGAAATAGCTTGTATTAGGTGGCATATGGGGGCCTATGAGAAAGATACGAAGATGTGGGACTATTACGGTAGAGCTATTGAGAAATACCCTAACGTACTATTTACTCATACGGCCGACATGATAGCCAGTAAGATATTGGGAGTATAGGGGGTAATATGAAGTGGATAAGAATAAGCTAAACGCGTCCGGCTGTAAAGATTTGACGGCGTACGAGGCTATTAAGAAAGTGGACAAGGAAAAACTGGCCGAGGAGAGATTCAAGAAGCTACTGACAACTATATTTTGTATATGCGAGTTAGCTAATTTTCACGTCGAGGGGCGTATTACCGTAAAAGATAAAAAGACTGGTAAGATATGGAGATAAATACAATGGATAAGAAAATAGATAACATTAGACCTAGATATTACAACGATAGTAAAATATCACCATTTGACGTAATAGACGATTGGCAGTTAGATTTTTATGCAGGGTCAATTTTGAAATATTTAAAAAGAGCCGGTAAAAACCTGGCGAGGATAGGTTAAAAGATTTAAGGAAAGTTAAGACTTATATAGATAAGATGATAGACTTAGAGGTCAGCAACGTTAAATAGGGGGTGGTTAAGTGCAATATATCATATTAAATAATAAGACGCCTACACACAGTTTTAAAGACGGCGAGGGTACATACACTAAAGACGAGGCCATGGCGTTTGATAACGTGGCTGTAGTGGTCCCTAAAGGTTATATAGTGCTTGATTTTGATACTACTAGCGACGCCGAGTTGATGTTAAAAATAGTAGACGCCCTGGACCTTAAAACCAAGGTAATGAAAACGACTAGGGGTATCCATTGCTGGTTTAAAGCGTCTGAGAAAGAGCCTAAGAATTTCATCAAGCAGAGATTGGCTATAGGGTTATATTGTGACCGTAAAAGTGGGGGGGCGTAACGCGTACGTCAAAATTAAGCAAGACGGAGAGCCAAGAGAATGGATAAGACAGGTTAAAATGAAAGATATCCAGGCAGTCCCTAAGTGGTTAAGTGCTATCAGCACGCCAGCTAATAAGTTTAATTTTAAGGGAATGGGTGACGGGTCCGGTCGTAATCAAGAATTATTTGACTATATCGTATATTTACAGGCCAAGGGTTTTACCAGAGATGAGATAAGAGAGACTATACCGATTATAAACGATTATATATTTGAGGACCCTCTTAGCGAGTCAGAAATAGCGAGCATATGTAGAGATGAGGCGTTTAAACCCGACGAGGAGATACAGGCACAGATTAAAAAGGCTAATTTTAATCATGTAGAAATAGCTGAGGAGCTTATAGAAGAGCATAGCTTAATTAACTATAACAATACTATTCATGAGTATAAGAACGGTTGTTACGTGCCTTGTGAGACCTTAGGAAAATACATACGCAGTAAAGTATACGCGATTAAGAATAATCAGCGTAACGAAGTAGTATCTTATATTAATGATATGGAGCGTATCAGTTCAAAAGACTTGAAGTTAAACCCGTATATCATAAATGTAAAAAATACCAGGTTCAACCTCAAAACTAACGAGTGTTTGCCATTTGATAAGTCGATTATCGATTTCTCACAGTTACCCGTAACATACGACGCGACAGCCTATTGTGCAGACCTAGACAAGATGTTAAATAGGGTATTTCTAGCCGATAGAGAAGTAATAAATCTATTCGAAGAAATGCTAGGAGCTACTCTACTTAAAACATAGTAAATATCAAAAAAAGCTTTTTTAATTTTTACGGGGGTGGGTCTAACGGTAAGAGTACGATATTAGATTTAATAAAGACGTTCTTAGGCGGGCGTAATTATTCGGCGATTGCACTTGAAAAAGGTAACAGACCGATTTAATACGGCCGAGCTTGAGAACAAACTGGCCAACATAGGAGACGATATAGACAATGTGACTATAAAAGATACCGGTACACTTAAAAAAACTATTTTCCGGTAACTCAATAATGGTTGAGCGTAAAGGGGAAAGGCCCTACACAATAGAGCCGTACGCAACTCATATATATAGTTGTAATAACATTCCTAGGTCATTCGATAAGTCAGACGGTTTTTACCGTCGTTGGCTATTAATACCATTCGACGCCGTGTTTACCATTGATGATGAAGACTATGACCCGTTGATAGGAGATAAGATTACAACAGATGAGGCCCTAAGCTATTTACTTAATTTAGCCATTAGAGGAGCTAGACGACTGATTACACGAGGCAAATTTACAGAGCCTAACAGAGTGAAGTTAGCCCTTAATAAATATAAAATTGATAATTCTACAGTGTTAACCTATTTAGATGACCAGGAGTTAACGGAGTCAGAAGTATTAGAGAAGCCAAAAGATGTATTGTATAGCGAGTTCGCCGACTGGTGTAAATTATCCGGAATTAAAACCAACAATATTACCGGTAAAAAAGGGTTTTATAAAGAAGTGATTGACCGATTTGGACTAGATGATAGGCCATTACAAAAAAGCGACGGTAAAAGATATTTTATGGAAAAACTATAATAAGGAGATATTAAAATGTTAATTGAAGATATTAAAAAATACGTAATTGAGAGAACAGAAGAATTTAAGAAGGAGTTAAATGAAGAAGTAAAGCAGATGATAAAAGAAGCTAACCAGGGGCAAGTAAAAAGCGTTTGGGACTTAAAAAAAGAAGATGGCGAAAAATATTATTGCATTGATTCTGATGGAGCAATTGTACAACACATGTTTGATGAAAGTTTTGATGAAGTTAATAGAGACAGAGGAAATGCGTTCTTAACTAGAGAAGAAGCTGAATTTGAACTTGAAAGACGTAAGATAGAGGCTGTAATGAGGAAGTATAGTAGACCTTTTAAATACGAAGAACGCAATTACTATATAGAATATCAGTATGATAGGGACATGCTAGTCATTAGCGTTTATCATTATATAAATATGGGAATTCCGTATTTTGAATCAGAAGAAATAGTACAAAAAGCAATAAATGAAATAGGAGAAGATAGGCTAAAGAAATATTGGTTTAGAGTTAAGGAGTAAATAATATGAATAATTCAGATATTAGAATTTCAGAAAAGGCCGTAAACCTGGCAATGGTAATAAGCTTAATATGGTTATTGGTATTCGGCACCATTGGAGCAATGGTTATTATTCAAGAAAGACGTGACGATTTATATATTGGTAAGGTCGTCCAAAAGGAGCATATGCCCGAGGAGATACGAGATGGCGAAAGATATTTAGAGCGATATTATATAGTTGTTAAGGACAGCCACAACGAATTGCTTAGATATAGTGTATCTAAAGAAGTATACGAGCAATTGAGTATAAATGATATGTATAAAAGAAAGTAGGTAAAAATGCTAGTAATAAAAAGAAATGGTAAGGAAGTAGAGTTTGATATAACTAAAATCACTAATGCTATATCAAAAGCTAACGCGAGTTTATCTAATGATGTTAAATTAAGCGACGCTTATATAGAGGGCCTGGTGGAGATTGTACTGGATAAGTGTAATAAATTAGGTAAGAGCAATGCTATTCAGGTAGAGGATATCCAGGATATAGTCGAAGAAGTATTAATGCAATTTAGCACGTACGAATTATCTAGGGCGTACGTACGCTACCGTTACGACCGTGAGAAAATAAGGGTTAGTAATTCTATAGATGATGAAATATTGACCCTTATAGAGTGCGAGAACGAAGATATAAAGCAGGAGAATAGTAATAAGAACCCTACTATTATATCTACTCAGCGTGATTACATGGCCGGGGCCATTAGTAAAGACTTATCAAGGCGTAAATTCTTGAGTAAGGAAATCATAGACGCCCACGACCAAGGTATAATTCATTTTCACGATATGGACTATTACGCACAACATGCTTATAACTGTTGCCTGGTCAACCTAGAAGACATGCTACAAAATGGGACAGTTATATCCGGTACTATGATAGAGCGTCCGCATTGTTTTTCCACAGCGTGTAACATAGCTACGCAGATAATTGCCCAGGTGGCAAGTAGTCAATACGGGGGGCAGAGCATAAGTTTAGCCCACCTGGCACCGTTTGTACAAGAAACGAGGTTAAAATATTTGAAAAAATTTGAGAATGTAAAAAATACAATGTCCCCGGAAGAGTGGTATGGATTTATAGAAGATTTAGTAGATGATGATATACGACGCGGAGTACAGACTATTCAATATCAGGTGGTAACTTTGATGACTACTAATGGTCAGGCTCCATTTGTAACCATATACATGGATATAAACGAGGTTCCACCTGGTCCTCTTAAAGATGATTTAGCTTGTATTATAGCCGAAGTACTAAGACAAAGGATTAAGGGCGTCAAAAATGAAGTAGGACAGTGGATAGCACCAGCATTCCCAAAACTTATATATTGTTTGGATAAAAATAATGCTTATCCGAGTGGTGAATATTATCATATTACAAAATTAGCTGCTGAATGCACAGCTAAGAGAATGGTACCCGATTATATATCGGCTAAGGTCATGCGAGAGCTAAAGGGTGATGTTTATACTTGTATGGGTTGTAGGTCATTTTTAACGCCCGATAGGACTACTAGCAATATAGCAAGAGCTAATAATTACAAGCATGGCCATAAGTATTACGGAAGATTTAATCAGGGCGTCGTTACTATTAATTTAGTAGATGTGGCCATATCGTCTAAAGGCGAGCTTGACGCGTTTTATAAGATATTAGATGAGAGATTAGCCATTTGTTATAAGGCACTAATGGCTAGACATAATAGATTAAAAGGCACGCCGTCAGACGTGGCCCCGATATTATGGCAGTACGGAGCGATAGCAAGACTAAATAAAGGAGAGGTTATAGACCCGCTTTTATATGATGGGTATTCTACTATATCGTTAGGATACGCCGGCCTATACGAGTGTGTAAAGTATATGACAGGCGAGAGTCATACTGAGGCTAATGTAGGTTTACCATTTGCCCTAGAGTTAATGGAGATACTTAATAAGTATACTAATAAGTGGAAAGAAGAGACTAATATAGATTTTAGCTTATACGGTACACCGCTAGAGTCAACTACTTATAAGTTTGCTAAGGCACTACAGAAGCGTCACGGGATAATACCAGGTATAACAGATAAGAATTATATTACTAATTCCTACCACGTGAACGTAAGAGAAGAAATTGACGCATTTAGTAAGTTATCCTTGGAGTCACAGTTCCAACCACTTAGCCCGGGTGGTGCAATTAGCTATGTAGAAGTGCCTAATATGGTAAATAACTTAGATGCCGTGTTAGAGGTAATCAAGCATATCTACAATACTATTATGTACGCCGAGATAAATACTAAGTTTGACTATTGCCACGTTTGTAATTTTGAGGGTGAGATTAAAATAGTAAATAATAGTCATGGTAAGCTTACGTGGCAGTGCCCTAATTGTGGAAATACCGACCAGGAGCATATGACCGTTACGCGTCGTACTTGTGGATATATAGGGTCTAATTTTTGGAATCAAGGGCGTACACAGGAAATAAACGACCGAGTGTTACACTTGTAAAATAGAGCTATGAATTACGGGGAAATTAAGTATACCGATATAGCCAATGGCCCGGGAGTTAGAGTAAGTTTGTTTGTCTCAGGGTGTCGCAATCGTTGTAAAGGTTGTTTCAACCCTGAGACATGGGACTTTAATTTTGGTAAAAAATTCACGCTATCGACCCTAACAGATATATTAATTGGCCTAGAAAAACCCTATATTTCCGGACTCACTATCTTAGGGGGTGACCCTTTAGAGCCGGAAAATCTGCCGACGGTGACGGCGATATGTAGGACAATTAAAACTATAAATAGTGATAAATCTATATGGGTATATACAGGCTATCTATATGAAGATTTTCAAAATCTAGAATTATTTGACTATGTAGATGTGGTTATAGACGGTAAATTTATAGAGAGTCAAAAAGATATATCACTACAATTTAGAGGGTCAAGAAATCAAAAAATAATAGATGTGAAGCAGTCAAAAATCGAAAAAAAAGTCAAATTGTGGTAAGAGATTTATAACAAAAAAACATAACAAAAAAACAGGGTAAAGTTTTTTTGTTAAAAATAACAAAAAGTTTTTGTTAATTAGTAAGTGAAATTGTTTTAGGTATAAACAGTCATAACAAAAACTGGGTACCTAAAAAGTTTTTGTTATAGTTTTTGTTATGGTTTTTGTTATACTTTTAAACTCTGAAACCGTTGGAAATGCTACATAGTTATTCTAAATATAACATAATAACAAAAAAATATTACTAACTTCTATATATATTTAATAAATATATATAATATATATAAAAAAATATAAGAAAAATATAAATATATATAAGAGTTGCGATTTTTTTGTGATTTTGTTATTTTTTTGTAAAATGAGGTGTAAAATGGGGTGTATAAAATCTAGGGGGTGAACACGTGGACGATATACAAAAATTAACTAGGCAAAAGAAATTTTTTTTAAAGCGATTCAGAAAAAATAAATCATGTATAATCAGACTACAAAATAAATTATATGTTTTAGAGTCAAGACTAAAAAGTCCTAAGCCAATAAATTATTCTGATATGCCTAAAGGTGGTCCTATTAGTTTAGATGATTTAATGGCTGATAAGGTTGACTTGGAAAAAAGAATAGATAAATTAGTTAGTAAGGGTGAGCGTATAAAGTGTGAAATAATAAACGAAATAGATAATATTGACGACCCTAGATATTGTGAAATATTAGAAGCCTATTTCATAGATTGCATGGACATGGAAGATATAGCCGATAATATGGGTTATGGGTTACGCCATACATATAAATTATATTCAGACGCGATTACTCAGTTATTGAATTATGATAATGATAAATCATTAAAGTAACAGTAATATAACATTAAGTATTTTAATTTTGTATTGTACAATGGTATTGTGGATAGCTAGTAGTTATTCATAATACATCACCTGCCAAACTTACTAATACATTAAGGCCTAAGTATAACTTAGGTCTTTTTGTAATTAGTCGTGTTAGGGGGTGGTATCGTGTGAGGTGATACAGTGTTATTAAAATCGTGTCCCAGGTGTGGGGTCCTGATTCAATACGGGGGTACCTATTGCCAGGGGTGTAAGGTGGTAGTTGAAGAAGAGCAAGCCAAAAGACGGCAAGAGTCAATTAAGAGAAGTAACCGGAAGTATAACAGGACTAGAGACCCTAAGTATATTAGGTTCTATAACTCTAAGGAATGGCGAGTACTCTCTATGACATACTCACAAGACAAAGCGTTTAGGTGTGAACAGTGTGGACGAGTAGCAAGTGAAGTACATCACGTTAAAGCAATACAGACTGATGACGGCTGGAACAGACGACTAGACTATGACAATCTAGAATTATTATGCAAGTCTTGTCACAATGATAGACATAATAGATTTAAAGCCTCTAAAAGCCATTCTAAGGCGTTTTAATTTTGTAGGTATATAAAATATCAAGAAATGAGTTAAAACGTCTTATAGATACCTTTAAATACGTCAGAGAGTGTAGGGGTGGTATAAATTCTATGGAGAAAGCCAGGGGATAACGGTACAGGGGGGGACAACGTAGAAAAAAGTCCCTTTATTTTATTTTTGATTATTATATTTGACACTATTTAGGTTAGGGGGTGAAAATATGGGACGAAACAAACAACCGATTGAGTTGGTGATAGCAAACGGCAAGAAGCACTTAACAAAAGATGAAATTAATTTCCGTCGAGAAAGTGAAGTTAAACCAATTACCGACAATATTGAAGCACCGAGCTATTTAACGGCTAAACAAAAGAAAGAATTTAACAATATTGCTAACAAGCTAATCAAACTAAAAATCATGAGTGAGACCGATATAGACGCACTCGCCAGGTATATCATATCTAACGACTTATACCTAAATGCGGTTAAGCAGTTGCGAAAAAAAGAAGTTCAATCAGATGTGGATATCTTATTTAAGTGGTCTAATTTGCAAGATAAATTCTTTAAACAGTGTCGTACTTGTGCTAGTGATTTAGGGCTTACTATTTCAAGTCGTTGTAAATTAGTCATTCCGGAAATAAACAAGGAAGCACCTAAAGAAAACAAATTTAAAAAATTTGAAAAGGTAACAGCCGGATAATGAGTAGTTTACTAACAAACGACAGAGTGACTAGATATGCCCGAGAAGTAGTAGCAGAAAAAATACCAAGTGGAGAGTTACACCGTCTTGCTTGTAAAAGGCACTTAAACGACTTAGACCGTCAGAATACCGACGATTTCCCGTATTACTATAACCCCGACAAGGCCAACGAAATAATAGCGTTCGCAGAGTCGCTAACCATTGCCGAGGGTGATAAGCCTAAGGCGTTAACTTTATTAGATTCGCAAGCATTTGACCTAGGCTGTACATTCGGCTGGTATAAGACTAGTAATAATAAACGCCGATTCCGACGTCGTTATAAATCAATGGCAAGGCAGAACGGTAAGACCTTTGAGAATGGTATTATTGGTACTTATATAGCCGGTTTTGGTGGATATAATTACGGTAAATTATTTACCGTTGCCACCAAGAAAAGACAGGCTCGCCTGGCGTGGGAAGAAATGAGTAAATTTATAACCATTGATGACGACCTGGGCGACTATTTCGAAATTAAAGACTACAAGTCAACTGTATTGGCCCTCAATACCAACTGTACCATTGAGGCCCTTAGTCGTGAGGCTGGTTTGGAAGACGGGTTTAGAAGTATTTATAGTTCGATAGATGAGATACACCAGCACCGAGATAACAAGATTTATAAGGCCCTATACAACGGCACAAGAGCATTACCTGAGACGTTAGTATCCATGATTACAACTAGAGGGGATAACCTTAATTCATTTTGTAAGGAAATGGACGACTATTGTATTAATATTTTACAAGGTGGAGTTACAGCAGATGACTTTTTTGTAGATATCTATTGTCTAGACCCGACCGACGATATTTGGGACCCGGAAAACTGGAAGAAAGCCAACCCGTTTATTAGTGCCGACGCTGAACGATTTGAGACCTTAAAAGTCGACGCACAGACGGCCAAGGATATGGGCGGTAGTGACCTAAGAGACTTTATTACAAAATGCTTAAATATGTGGGTACAAAATGCAGACAATCAATTCATACAAGCCGATAAATGGGCCGAGTGCGGAAGTAACAGAACGCTTGACGATTTTAGGGGTAAATCGTGTTATGTGGGTCTCGACCTATCAAGTGGCGGGGACCTTACAACATATGCACTAGAATTTAACGAGCCATACGTTAATGAGGCCCGGGAGCAAAAGGAGAAGTATTTTATATATTCTCATTCATTCATGCCTAGGGGTCGACTTGAAGAGCATATTGCCACCGACTTAGCACCTTACGACTTATGGGAAAAAATGGAGTTAATCACCGTCACCGGTGGAGCTACCGATTACAAGAACGATTATAAATTCATAATCAAACATCTAAAAGAGATAAAAGAAGAGTATGACCTAACATTTTTGGGTATAGGTATTGACCCTCACAACGCAGACGGTATATTAGCAGATTTAGAGGAGTTCGGATGTCCAGTGGTAATAATCACACAGTCGGCCAGGTACTTAAACGACGCTACAATAGATATGCAATTACTCGTTAAAAGTGGGGATATTGAGTACAACAAAAATGACGAGTTACTAAGTTGGTCATTCTTAAATGCGAGCATTGTTAGAAATTCATTTGACGAAATTAAGGTCGATAAAAAACCTAATTCTAGATGTGCAAGAATAGACCCAGTAGACGCCACTATAGACGCCCACGCGTGTAGACTGAAAAATAAGCAGTCAGTAATAGTAAATATAGATTCTGAAATGGATAGATATTTGAAAGCTATGGGTTGGAAAACAGACAATTAATCACACGATATTTTAGAAAGGAGATTATACTTGAATATATTTTCTAAAACGCTGTCAAAACTAGGTATCATAAATAAGGGTAGTGATAAGAATATTGAGTTAAACGACCTTTACAAATTCCTAGGAATTGACGCAGACGCGGGAAGTAATAATTTAAGCGAGGCTACTTATTTCTCGTGCTTGAAAGTATTATCTGAGTCGATAGGTAAACTACCACTCAAAATACTACAACACAACGAAAATAGAGGAGTTACAACGCTTAGAGACCATTACTTATACACCTTATTACACGATAGACCTAACCCGCATATGACAGCTTCTATATTTTGGTCTACCGTGGAATACAACCGTAATCATTACGGTAACGCCTATGTATGGATACAGGGAGTAGGTGATAACCAAAAGTTATGGATATTGCCGAGTACCGAGGTTAAAGTATGGTACGACGACGCCCTTATTTTAGCCGACCAACCGGACATATATTATTTATATTACGCCGGTGGTAAAGTGTATAAATTTGGGTCAGAAGAAATACTACATTTTAAGACTAGTAACACGTTTGACGGCTTGATAGGGATACCAATTCAAGAGCAGTTGAGCACTACCTTAAAAGGCGGGGTTAAGTCGCAAAAGCTTGTTGAGAAGATGTACGATTCAGGCTTACAGCTAAGGCCGTGTTGCAATATACGGGTAATCTGAATGACGAAAACGTAAAGACATTTGTAGCCGGTATTGAGTCATACAGTAAAGGCGGACTTGCTAACGAGGGGATAGAAAATATAATACCTATTCCACTAGGAGCACAGTTAACGCCGTTAAATGTAAAACTGGCCGACAACCAGTTTATCGAAGTTAAGCAATACACAGCGTTACAGATAGCTAGTGCATTTGGAATTAAGCCGTATCAGATTGGCGACTATACTAAATCGTCATACGCTAGTACTGAAATACAGCAGTTAAGTTTTTATGTAGATACTCTACTTTATATTATCAAACAGTATGAGGAAGAGATTACATACAAACTACTTAGCCGAGCCGAGATATTAAACGGCGTTCATGTTAAATTTAATGTTAATGTGATACTGAGGGCCGACTTATCAACTCAGATTGAAACACTATCAAAAGGAGTAGCCGGCTTTATCTATACGCCTAACGAGGCAAGGGCAATGTTAGACCTTGAGACTAAGCCAGGGGGCGACAAGCTATTAGGTAATGGAGCAAGTATACCGGTTGAATTAGCCGGAATACAATATATTAAGACGGACACGAGTAACGGGAATATAGACCCGGATAAGGACGCAAATAACTCAGATAATGAGGGAAAGGGGGATAACTAATAATGAATGAGGACAAGTTGAATTTCAACGACCCTAACGCTATACCAGGCGTAATTACTAAAGTGTCTAAGATATCACCACTCGAGATTACCGAGGACGATTTGAAAAAGATTAATAAGTATACTTTAACGCCGATTACAGCCGAAGAAGTCTTTACATTTAAGGCGGTTATAGCCGACAACGAGCAAGACGACAGAAATTTTATGCCGTTTAATTTAAGAGCTTTACAGGACCTTAAAAAGCTATATCCTGGTAAGACCATGTTAAAAGACCATGATAGAAAGTCAGATAATCAGATAGCCAGGGTATACGATACTGAGTTAGTGCAAAACGCTAACAAGACTACAGAGTTAGGCGAGTTACACACCGATTTAGTAGCCAAGATATATATCATGGTTACCGACTCAAATAAAGACTTAATTACTGAAATAAAAGGCGGTATTAAGAAAGAAGTATCAACGTCAACAGTAGCCAAAAAAATGGTATGTAGTATTTGTGGTTGTGACAATATGAAAGAGTATTGCCGACACTGGCCAGGTAGGGAATACGACCAGGTAGACGCTAACGGCAAGTCAACTAAGAAAAGATGTAAGATGTTGCTTGACGGGGCGAGTGAAGCATACGAATTATCATTTGTGGCAGTACCGGCACAACCGAGAGCCGGAACAACTAAGAGTATAGGTTTTACTAAGCCAGTGGAAGAACCAGTAAAAGAAATACCTAAAGAAGAAAATACAAAAATCGAAGATGACAAAATGGTAAAAGATACGCAGGTTAAAGATAGATTAGCTAAAGTCGTATCTTTTTTAAATGAAAAAAATTAAGGGGGACAAAAACAATGAATAAGAAAATGAGAGAATTACTAAACGCTATTAATGAAAAGACTATACAGGCTAAGTTTTTCATGGAAGAAGAAAACAAGGATCTAGATAAGGCGGCTGCTTTACTAGATGAAGTAGAAGCATTGCAAAAAGAATACGACACCGAAGAAAGACTTTACAAGCTAAGCAAGGAAGAGAATACGCCTACAGATAACCAGGTTAAAGATTTAAAGACTAAGGAAGTAGAAAAGTCAGCAATAGAAAAATTTGCAGAAGACGCTAGAAATGGGTTTATTGTTAAGGCTGGAAAGTTAGCCGAGGGAGTACCAGCAGACGGTGGATATGTAGTACCGGAAGATATTCAGACTAAGATAAATGAATACAAGACAGCTAAGGCGTCATTACTTGACCTGGTAAGCGTTGAAAAGGTAAACACTAACAAGGGTCAGAGAACGTACAAGAAGAGAGTTCAGCAGACAGGATTTACAAAAGTTGGCGAGGGTGGTAAGATTACAGCTAATTCAACGCCACAGTTCGAAAGAATATCTTACGAAATAGCAAAATACGCGGGTTACCTACCAGTTACAAACGAGTTACTAGCAGATAGTGACCAGAACATAGCCAATACAATTATGGCGTGGTTAGGTGATGAGTCAAGAGTGACAGCCAATAAGCTAATCTTAGACAAGATTAAGACTAAGACAGCTACCGACTTAAAGAATTTAGACGGTATTAAAAAGGCCCTAAATGTAACGCTAGGACAGGCGTATAAGCCAACATCTAAGATAGTAACTAATGATGATGGACTACAGTATTTGGATACTCTAAAAGATACGAATGGTAGATATCTGTTAGCACCAATGCCAGGTGATACTATGGCAATGGGTCTACAGGTTGGACCTAACATTATACCAGTATTCGTAGTACCTAATGCAGATATGCCTACCGATACTAAGAAGATTCCTTTTATCATAGGTGACCTATACGAAGCCGTTACTTATTGGGATAGAGCATTAACTACTATTACTATATCTAGCGTGGCTAGTATAGGCACTCTTAACGCATTTGAGGAAGATTTGACACTTTATAGAGCGATAGAAAGAGAAGACGTTACATTAAAGGACTCAGACGCCATTGTAAGAGGTTTTATAACATCAACGGAAGCCTAATATTAAAAAGTATTTAGAGGGCCTTTAGAGGCCCTTTAAATAGGTTGAAAAAATGCGAGGTGGTAAAATGGTAGTAACAGTTGACGAAGTATGTAACTACATAGGGATAGACTACCGGGATACTATGATAGATAGTAACATTAACCGTATTATTAAGACGGCAGATAGTATACTAAAAGGGTCTATTGGGGATAATTACCCTATCGACGACCCGAGAGCTAAGGAGTTAGCGTTAATCATAGTCAATGACTTATACGACAATAGACAGGCCGAGACAAATACTTTAACCGGTAATACAAGGCGTCTAGTTGACGATATGAGCCTACAATTAAGATTAGAATTGAGAAGAGGTATAAAGAAATGAGAAGAGTATACGACAAGCCGATTATAATTCAACAAATTGACGAGGATACGGAAGAGTGGAGATTACTATATACGTTACATGCTAGCGTTAATAAGAGCAAACAGGGGGACGAGTATTTAAGTGCGGGAGCTATACAATCCAAGCAAAAGCTAACATTTGAAGTTAGATATTTCAAAGATATTGATGTTATCGAGCTAAATACTCAGAAATATAGAATTTTGTTCAACGGCAATATTTACGATATTTACGATTACGACGATTTCCAATACCGTCATAAAACAGTCAGACTACTAGGAGTGAGTCAGTAATGGTAGATTATAATATTCGACCCGACGAGTTGGTAGAAACAATTAGTAAGACACTAACGGACTACCAAAAAAATATAGTTAATAAAGCCCTAAAGACCGAGACCAAAAAAGCAATGACCAAGTTAGTCAAGATGACTAAGAGTACCGCACCAGTTGGACGTAGACAGAAACATTATAAGGATAGTATCAAGTCAAAAATCAACTACAACGCGGACAGGGCCACCGGCTTTTCTTATGGTGAGCTATGGTACGTTGACGGAGCGGACTACAGACTAACTCACTTGTTAGAACACGGTCACCAACTTAGAAATGGTAAGCGGTCTAGGGCTTTTAAATTCGTTGAAAAGGCGTATACCGACGTTGAACAAGATTATATTAAGTCGTTAACAGAGGCGATAGAAAATGGTAAATAAGATTTTAGAAGCGAGTGGGTTTGTCAAAAATGAAACTTATAAAAAGACTAGATTTATCAAGCCACCTAAGAAAACTTATGCGGTGTATAATGACGATTATAGCGTTAGCGGTAGTGATGATATAGCGTTACTAATACGAAAATCGATTACTATAGAAGTGTATGAGTATAGGCCTGATACAGAGGTTATAAGAAAAATTGAAAATTCATTAGACACCTATTACCCGTTGATGGTTGACGGGTGGAAAAAAGAGGACCGATATTATATAGACAGCGAGAATATATATCAGACTGTTTATACATTTGAATATATAGAAAAGAGAGGAGTTTAAAAATGGCAGAAAAAAAGACTGAAAAAATAAGGCTAGGGTCAGGTAAATTATACTGTATGGAATTTACCGGAACATTGCCGGAAACTAGTGCGATTTGTAAGGAAGCTAATAGACTGGGATATATCCAGGGTGGAGCCACAATAGAGTACAAGCCGTCATTCTACGAAGCTAAGGACGACTTAGGATATGTTAGTAAGAGTATACTAACAGAAGAAGAAGTAACGCTAAAGTCCGGTATATTAACGTGGAACGGTGCGACACTTGAGAAGTTGTGTTCCACAGCTAGAGTTACAGAGGATAACGCCAAGAAGCTAAGGACCGTAAAAATAGGTGGAGCTGGTAACTCTAATGGTAAAAAGTACGTATTGTGTTTCCACCATACGGACAAGGCCGACGGCGACGTTTGGATAATGATAGTAGGAGCAAATGAAAATGGTTTTGATATGGCGTTCTTAAAGGACAAGGAGACTGTAATAGACGCAGAATTTAAGGCCCTACCAGGAGATGACCAGGGTACGTTGATTACGTTCATAGAAGAAACAGAAAAGACAGTATAATAAATGATTTAAAGGGGGACTTAACGGTCCCTCTTTTTTTAGAAAAAAATTAAGGAGTGAATGAAATGGCGTTAGATTTTAATAATATGAAAAAGGCAAGTTTAGAGATTATATTAAACGACGAGAGGCAGACTAAATACATCTATATACACCGAGTAAGAAATTATTGACAGAGCTAGTAGGGTTGTCAAAAGAGGTAAGTACTATTACAGATGACACTATGGATATAGAGGGTATAGACCAATTATACGCGATTTGTGCTAAGGTCATGAGTCGTAACAGAGAGAATATTACTATTTCTAGTGATAAGCTAGAAAGCATTTTTGATATGGAAGATTTAATAATATTCCTAGAAGCTTATATTGAATTTACTACAGAAATACAAGCTTCAAAAAACTAGCCGTCCCGTACTATCCGTTAGAAGAAAGTACGGGTCATAAATACGAGGTCACAACGTGGGACGACCACCTGGTAAGCGAATATACGGGGTTAAATATGTTAGAGGTCCAAGAGTTAGATATAGTTGATTATTTAATATATAGGCGTGACGCTTTTATATACTCACTAAATCAATCTGAGAAAGGACGAGAGTATTTAGATAATGCTTATAGGTTAGAGGAAACTAAGCCGGATATTAACGCCCTACATTCACACTTTAAACAACTTGAGAAAGGGGGTAAATAATGGCCGGGCAGTTAAAAGGTATCACCGTTCAAATAGGCGGAGATACTACCAAGTTAAGTAAGGCCTTAGGTGATGTTAATAGTAAAGCTAAATCGTTACAGTCAGAATTAAAAGGGGTTAACTCACTTTTAAAACTTGACCCCGGTAACGTAACCCTTTTAAAGCAAAAGCAAGACCTACTTAATACCTCGATAGGTAACACTAAGGAAAAGTTAGAGACGTTAAAGACGGCGTTAAAGCAGGTAGACAGTGGCGAGGTAAAAGTAACCGAAGCACAATATAGAGACCTACAGCGTGAGATAGTTAATACCGAGCAAAAATTAAAAGGATTGACTGAGGAGCAAAAAAAATTCGGGTCAGTTGGAACACAACAGATTAAGCGTTCGGGGAAAGCCTACAAGGAATAGGCGGTAAAATTGAGAACGCCGGGCGTAGCTTCTCCAAGATATCAGCCGTAGCCGGTGGAGTATTAGCCGGGTCAGCAAAATTGGCGTCCGATTTTGGTAACGGTGTAGCTAAGGTAGGTACTATAGCCGACACGTCTAAAGTATCATTGAACAAGCTTAGTAAGGATATGTTACAGCTATCGACCGATACGGGGCGTAGTGCTACAGAGATTGCAGAAGCTACCTACCAAGCAATATCTGCTTCTGTTGATACGGCTAACGCGGTCAGTTTTGTTGGTACGGCCACTAACTTAGCTAAGGCCGGTTTTCTTGAGACGTCAGACGCCGTAGACGTCTTGACGACTATTATAAATTCGTACGGTCTATCAGCTAAAGACGCCGGGAGTATTGCAGACAAATTAATTCAGACTCAGAACGACGGTAAAACTACAGTTAACGAGTTGGCTACTAGTATGGGTAAGGTAATACCTATAGCTAGTGCATATGGGGTTAATATCGATAACCTAGCGGCCGCTTATGCTAACTTGACTAAGAACGGTATTAGGACGAAAGAGTCCGGTACTTATCTAAAGTCAATGTTAAACGAGTTAGGTAAAAATGGGTCAGAAGTAGCTAATGTACTACAGGAAAAGACCGGTAAAAGTTTTGCCGAGCTAATGGCTAGTGGTATGTCATTAGGTGACGTTCTTAAAATTTTGATGGACTCAGTGGGTGGTAATACTACTGAGTTCGCCAATTTATGGGGTTCAACAGAAGCCGGCACAGGTGCATTGACTCTTATAAGTAAAGGCGTAGATGAGTTTAATAATGAATTATCTAAAATGCAAGGGTCAACTGGAAACACAGGAAAAGCATTAGAGCAGTTGGACACACCTAGTGCGAGAGCAAATAAGGCTTTTAACGCTTTAAAAAATACCGGTATTGAGCTAGGGCAGACGCTACTAGAAACACTAGGTCCGCTCTTAAAAGACCTAGCCGAGAAACTACAGCAGTTTGCTAAATGGTTCGGTGAGCTAGACCCTCATACTCAAAAATTAATAATAGGCATATTGGCCATTGTAACGGCCATAGGTCCACTATTAATCGGAGTTGGTAAATTTGTAGTCGTAATAGGTAAGATTATAGCGATTGTACCAGGTGTAATATCTATCCTAGGAACGCTGGGAAGTGCTTTTACTGGTTTATTCACTCTACTAATGGCTAACCCTATAGGCTTGATAGTGGCCGCCATAGTTGGTTTAGGAGTAGTTATTTACAAGCTATATCAAAATTGCGAAGGCTTTAGAAATGCAGTAGACGCAGTATTTCAATGGATAAGCGAGATACCTGGTAAGATAGCAGAGTTTTTCACCGACACGGCTACTAAATTCATGGAGTGGGGCGGTAAAATGCTTGAAATGGCTAAAGCAGTAGGTAAGTTAATTGTTGACGGTGTAATATTTATCATGATTGAATTACCGTTGCGATTTTGGACAGCAGTATTTGGTGCTATAGGTAAGTTCGCCGAGTGGGGCAGTAAAATGCTTGAAAGCGGTGTAACCAGTGCTAAGCGTATTTTATCTAATGTAGTTAGTATCATGACAAAATTACCTGGTCAAATTTGGAACGCTATTAAAAGTGCGATATCTAATATGGCCCGTTGGGGCAGTGAGATGATAAGTACGGCCAGTAGTAAAATGCGACAAGTTGCAAGTACCATATACAACGCCGTTAAGAACGTACCTAAACAGATGTTTAGTATCGGTAAGAATATTATATACGGTATAGCTAATGGTATAGGCGACGCAGTAGGGTATTTATACGACAGCATTTGTGAGGCGTTAAGTGGTTTAGTTGATAAAGCTAAAGGGTACTTAGGTATTTTCTCACCATCTAGGGTAATGGCTAAAGAAGTAGGTGCATTTATACCAGCTGGTATAGGTGTTGGTATTGAAAAAAATACCGACGAAGCGACAGACCCGCTAGAAGCATTAGTTAATGATATTGTTGACACAGGCAAGACCGGTATTAATTTAGAGCGTAACCTATCGGCTACTTTTAAAACGCCGGATAGATTGGGAGCAATAAGCCTATCCGATATAATTAAGGTCATTGAAGTAAGTTGTGACAAAGTGGCAAATGCTTGTAGCAGAGATTTATATATCGACAAGAAAGCTTTAATAGGCGAGACAATCGACGAGATAGACGCACAGTTAGGATATAAATACAATCTTAGAGCGAGGGGGGTATAGGAAATGAGACAATTAAAAGTAGGGCCAATTAGTACGTATGGCACATGGGGTCTTTTATTGAGTGATAAGCGTATTACCACACCTGAGATAAAAACGTATATTGTCGATATACCTGGTAGAAGTGGGACCCTAGACTTAACAGATATAATGGGGGGGAGTGAGATATAACGACCGAGAAGCAGAATTTATATTAACGCCTATCGAGGGTAATTATTCTCAACGAATGGAAAAATATAAAGAAGTCGTAAAATTTTTTCACGGCAAAACTGTATATGTGGAAGAGCCGGACAGACCGGGAGAGTCACTACTAGGCTGTTGGCAAGTTAGCGAACCTAATAAAATTGCGGGGGACCTCTTCAATTTTAAAATATATTGTAAACAAGTATATCCGTTTTACTTAACCAATGAGGTCGAATTGGTGGAGCGTCGAATTAGTGGTACTGGTACAGTGGAAATAAATTATACTGGCGAAAACAACGCCACACCAACGGTTAAATTTACCGGGAACGGGACAATATCAATCGAGGGTAGCGACGTTAACTACAATTTAACCCGTAATGGAATGCGATATAGTGGAATAGTGTTAACGCCAGGGCGTAACGTGTTCACTGTAACAGGAACTGGGACCATTACATTTTTATACCAAAATCAAGCATTATAAGGGGGTGAGGTTATTATGTATAAAATATATTGTGACAATGATTTAATATTTGATTTATCAAACGATACGTCTTTAATCTCACCTATTGTAAAATTACAGGATAATAACGCCGGTACGCTAGAGTTTTCAATGGCACCTGGTGCCGACTCTTACAATAAGATTAGGAAAATGAAGTCGGAAATAGTAGTCTATTCAGATGGTACGCCTATATTCGTTGGTCGACCTATTGACGAGACTATCGACTTTAAAAATATCAAAAAAATAACTTGCGAGGGAGCGTTGGCGTATTTGAACGATACTATACAGCGTCCGCATGAATACCACAGTATGACGATTAGAGGATATCTAGAGACCTTAATAGCTATCCATAATCAACAAGTAGGAAATACTAATTTACAATTTCATGTGGGTATGGTGACGGTGCACGACCCTAACGACAGTATTTACAAATACACTAATTGGGAGTCGACGTTACAAGTAATCAAAACTGATTTACTTGATAAATACGGGGGCCATATTAGGATAAGGTTAGAAGCAGATAAGAAATATATTGACTATCTCGCAGAATATCCTAGAACCAATACACAAATTATTGAGTTTGGGAGTAATTTACTTGACTTTACCAAAAGCATTGACGCCACGCAGATAGTCACGGCAGTTATTCCACTGGGAGCAAGACAAGAAGAAAGTAGTATCAAAAAGCTTGAAGATAGGCTCACAATTAATTCTGTAAATGATGATTTGGATTATGTGTATAGTCCCAGTGCAGTTAATACTTATGGGTGGATATTTAAGACAGTAACATGGGACGACGTCAATACGCCGTCGATTTTAAAGCGTAAAGGCGAGGAGTATTTGAAAAGTATCCAGTTCGAAAACGTGGTATTAAAAGTACAGGCTATAGATTTACATATGGTTAATAGTAATATAGAACAATTTAAATTACTCGACCAGGTTAGGGTTATTTCTGAGCCTAACGGCCTTGACAGAATATTCCCGGTCACAGAGTTAACCATAGATATCACTAACCCCGAGGCTAATACAATTACACTAGGGAGCACGCAAGTACAAGCCATGAGCGGGTCCGCCGTTAGTTCTAACGCGGAGATTTTAAAAAGGATTGAGGATATACCACCGCCTAGCCAGGTGATAGATGAAGCCGTTAAAAACGCCACCGAGATACTTAATAACGCGTTAAATGGCCATATAGTCAAACATAAAGACGAGCTTTTAATTATGGACACAGCGGACTTGAAAACAGCTACTAAAGTGTGGCGTTGGAATTTAAACGGTCTTGCTTATAGTAATAAAGGATATAAAGGCCCGTATGAAATGGCCATGACCATGGACGGGTCAATAGTCGCCAATAGAATCACAACAGGTACACTAAAAGGTGGTAAGGTCCACTTTAATTTAAATAAAGGAACATTTATTTTAGGTGAGTCCGAGACTGATTATATGTTAAAATTCGACGGTAGCACTTTAAATTTGGATCCGGTGCGATAGCGTCGAGCAGTCTAACACAGGAGTTAAAAGACGAGCTAAAAGGTGAGGACGCCACTGTATACGAGTGGATAAAGGACTGGAACGGTACTTATACCGAGATAGACGGTCGTAAAGTCGTATCGCCTAATATTTACGCGGGTAATAGCGACGGTGGGGTTTTCTTTAACGAGAATGGTTTATACGCCAAAAAAGGAGACGCAACAACAGCCTGGATAAGTAACGACGGCTCCGGTTTTTTTGGAAATTTAGAAAATAATATTGCTTGGGATACTAACGGTAATATTAGACTACCTACAATAACTACAGACGCAATATACCCTGGTAATAGTGAGCGTATAGTATTGGAGCATGGGTACGAGCCGGGGTCTAATGACGCTAAATCTATCGACGCAACAGGCGACGCGATAAGGCTAAAATACAGTGCGACCGGGTATTTGAGCGTCAGTGCAACGGGTATAACCGGCTATCGTGGGGGTGAAAGAAAGTTTGCAACAGCCGGACCATTTGACGGCGTATCGGTCGCAGATGGTGCGGTAATGAATATAGAGGACCCCTCATCTATAATGGTCGTTCATAGTGATAGATTTTGGGTTAGGTGTGGGGGTAGTGCTGTCCTTATAGCGGACGACGAGGGTGTATACTCAAGCACAGCTAAACTAAGTTCAGACGCCAAGTTGAAGGAAAACCTAAGCAAACTTGACGATACTACAGTCATTCGTAAGAATGACAATGTAAAATTTAATAATTTAACTAGTGATGACGTATTTGACTTTTTGAAAAATACGTCATTATTTAATTACAATTTTAAGGGTCAAGATAAGCCTAAGTTTTCACTTGTCGCACAGCTTGTGAAAGGACCGGTTCGAAATGTAATAGTTGATTATAACAAGATTAACAATACTTATGCTATTGATGTATATAATTACGCGTCAATAATTCACGCCGGCGTACAGGAAGAAATTAAAAAGCGAGAGAGCTTAGAGGCTAAGGTAGAGACTTTAGAGTCTGATATAAAAAAGTTAAAGAAGAATTAGCATTAATTAAAAATATGTTACCTACCAACAAGTAGGTAGAAAGGGGGCCACAATATGGGAATAAGAGATATTGGGAAAGCCAGGTATGAGATTACCATGAAAGACGGCTATATCGACGATTGTTACGCTACTCAATATGACACAGCGAGAGTATTTGAATTTCAAGTATTTAACGATTTACAAATGGTAAATCTATCAGGCGTCACTATAAAAATGATGGTAGAACAGGGTAGTAAAGTTGTGTTTGCAAATGGCACGATTACAGACGCGAATAAAGGAATTTTCCAGGTAGTGTTAAATTCTGAAATGCTTGAGAATGACTCAGTCCACTATGCACAAATTGAGATGTCAAGCGACGGGGAGTCTATCCAGTCGCCACCTTTTAAGATTAAGATAGGTAAGTCAATAAAAACGGGTGCTAAAGCCGGAGTTAATATAGTCGTTGACTATGCAAAGGTAAAGCAGTATATAGACGAAATTACTTATATCAGAAACCACACAGACGAGCTAAGAGGTCCTAAAGGCCAAGACGGGACGGTAGCGTTCCACGATTTAACACCTACTCAAAGGGCAATGTTAAAGGGTGACCCCGGGCCTAAGGGTGAACCTGGTGCCAAAGGTGACAAGCCAGTAATTACTATTCAAAATGGTAATTGGCACGTGGACGGCGTGAACACTGGCCAAAAAGCCAAGGGCGAGCCTGGACCTAAAGGCGACCCTGGTATTAACGGTACACACGGAGCAAAAGGCGACCCTGGACCTAAGGGAGACAAGGGCGAACCTGGTTTACCTGGAGTAGTTCGAGTGTTAACTCAAGCCGAGTATAATAATTTAACTATTGCCCCAGGCGATACTACTTTTTATTTGATTAAGAAAGCGAGGTAACTATGGCCACTTTAAATTTAAATAATGAGAAAATAGATAAGTTGTATATAGGTGGTCAGCTAATTTGTGGGGGTAACGACGGTTACGCCACAGGGGATATTGTGCCGGCCGACGGTTTGAAAGAGGTATATAAATTATCCGATTTAAAAACTGAAAGGTGGAGTTTCCAAGCCGATACTAGGTCTATCAAATGTATTACAGCAGACAAAGACGGTAACGTATATGTTGGTGGAGATATGGAAGGTAAAATCATCAAGCTAGATAAAGATGGTCAAAAAATATGGGAAACTACTAGTTTCGGGTCATTCTTAATACATTCTATCGAAGTGGACAAAGAGGGTAATGTTTTTTGTGAGATTGGAAGTTCTCTTAAAAAAATAAGTAATGACGGTAGAGAAATTAAGGACTTAGCACAATTTAATAGCGGTGTTGACAAAATAATAATAGATGACAATGGTTATCTATATGTAACCAGCTTCAATCGCCTTATAAAACTTGACAAAGATGGTAAGAGCATTTGGACACACGGAATAACAGGGACCATTAGAGACGCTTACTTGAGTGATGACGGAAATATCTATATAGCATTTCCCGGCGAAATTAGGGCAATCAATACGGCTTATGGTCAAAACGTAAAAAATTTATTCGGGTCAATGGACGTGGAGATATGGTCTGTAGCTACCGACGCCGACTATGTATATTTTTGCGATAATGATAATTCAATAAGTAAGATCACTAAAAACGGAGATATATTGTGGAGAAAAACGTACTCCGCACGACCATACAAAATTGGAGTAGATGAGCGAGGGCACGTATTCGTTGGGGCTCATGACGCACTAATTGAATATAGTCCAGATGGCGAAGAGCTAAGAAAGTATTTACCAGGGTCAAGAATAACGGATTTAAAGTTAGACAATGACGGAAACATTTATACCAAAAAGCAACATAAATTCGCATGTAAACTAAGTTCGACAAGAGACTTGATAGGATATGAGATTTTAAAAGATAAGGGGGACAAATAATAATGACACCAACAGATATTTTTGAATTTTTCAGAGCGTGTGTGCATACACCCGAGGGGAAGGTAATATTTATACTCATGCTTATTGCAATAGCAATGATTATAGATTTTATAACCGGGACAATCGCAGCGGTGGTTAACCCGGAAATAGAATTTAAATCTAAAGCGGGTATTAACGGGATACTCAGGAAGATAGCTAGTATGTTACTGCTTATAGTATTCTTGCCGGTTAGCGTGCTAATACCTAATGGGGCAGGACTTGCACTAGTGTACACTCTATATGGTGGATATTTAATATTTGAAATAAAATCAATAATTGAGAATATCGGTAAGAACGGAACAGATACTACACTTTTTAAAAATATACTGAGTAAATTTTCCGGAAATACTGAATTTAAATAATATATAGGGTGGTCGTTATGACCACCTTTTTTTAAGATAGGGGGATAATATGTTAGTATTTAAATATAAACCTATTAGTAATAAACGTCAGATAGGTAGAGTTAGAAGCAAGTCAGATATAAAATTCTTAGTAATTCACTACACGGGTAATTACTCACCAGGTGCGACAGCCGAGGCCCACTATAGATATTTACAAGGTGCCCTTAGGTACGGTTCGGCCCACTATTTCGTAGATGATAAGCAAATAATACAGGTCATAGGTGACACGCTAGAGGCTTGGGCTGTAGGGGATAATCAAGGTAGAGGTCACGCCTTGAACGGGTGTACAAATTATAATTCAATATCTATTGAAATGTGTGTTAATTCGGACGGTAATTTTGATATGACATATTTTAATACTGTCGAGTTGATCAAGGAATTAAAACGTCAATACCCTAACGCCAAAGTATGTAGGCACTATGATGTTACTACTAAGAATTGTCCGGCGTTTATGGTTAGTAATGTGTTGAAATGGAAAAAGTTTTTAAATGATATAACTTTACCGAGGGCATTAGAAATAGATATATCCAAGGATAGTACGGCCAAAGTAATAGGCACGTCTAACTTAAAACAGTCCAATGCTTCTACATTTGAGACAGCCGGCCACTGGGACTACTCTAAGGGTTATTGGTCTTTTATTGAGGACAGCGGTAAAACTAGAACAGGTTGGCTAAAATACAACGGCAGTTGGTTTTATTTAGACAATAAAGGCAAAATGGTTACGGGTTGGTTAGAATATAATAACGCCTGGTATTATTTCAACGACAATGGTTATATGATTACCGGTTGGTTAAATTATAATAAAAATAAATTTTATTTCGCTTATAGCGGTAAAATGGTAACTGGAAAACAGACCATAGACGGAAAAGAATATATATTTAATGACCAGGGTTATTTTATCAAATAAAAAAGGGGGACCGGTTGGTCCCTCTTATTTTTTTTACTATTCTGCAATTCTTAAAATAATCTCGTCCATTGCTGAATTGTAGTATAGTGTGTTTTCGATTAAATCTTCTAAAGTATCGTCTGCTTCTGACTCTTTAGAAGCTTCTTCAATCTCTGATACTAGCTTGTCTTCTAGTAGTTCCCACTTTTTGCCGTCCATGTTGCTGTAATTGTCTTGCACGCTTTCAATAAATTTTCTTACTTCCTTAGTGATTAGATTTGTCATTTTCTTAGTCTCCTTTTAATATTTTCTTAGCAATTCATAATATTCATTACATAGTTCATTGAAAATCAACTTGTCACGCGTCGCACGTGCGAATAATATATTTAAAATTTCAATCATTATTCTGTCGTCCATTGTTCCCTCGTCTGAGTTGGCAAGCTCTTTTTGACTCTCTAGTATTTCCGATATTTGATGAAATAACACTGCTTTAAAGTGGTCTACTTCAAGTTGTGTAAAGTCGTCAAATGTTTGCTCGATATTGGTAAATTTAGCTTGCATGGTCTCAATATGCTTACCGACCGACATATTATTGTCATTGGCTGATTTAATTAATTTGAAATACGTTTCCTCGTCTATATCTAATTTAACAATACTCATTGTACACCCCTTTTTATTTATAGGTGGGGAGATACTCCCCACCCTTGAATTTAATTACCTGATGTTATTACAAATCTCTTCTAATTGTTCGTCTGTGTATTCCGGCATATCTAACACTAGTTTCCAATTATCATTTAATTGTTTACATTTCCTTAACATGAATTTGGAGTCCGGTACGATTTCCTGTAGCTTAGTACTGTCGAACGCGTCTAGTTCTAAGTCACTTTTAAGTATCCTTACTGGTTCGCCTAACTGCTCGTCGTAAATTTCAATACATATTAATTTACCTCTTCTACCTGTTACCCTGTTGAAATACATTTCGTTTGACATTGTTCTAATCTCCTTTTTATTTTTATTTGAGGTCCTTACCTCTTTCTTTAATTATATTATATCTATTCGTTACGAATAGTCAATAATTTTTTATAATTTTTTTATAATAATTTCTTGTTTTTTTTCATCAAATCTTATTGATAAATCTCTACTGTCTTCTGTAATACCAATTGCTTTTTGCCCAGGTACTTGGGATAGTGACCCTATAGGTTATACCACCCTTTCCTGCTGTTCCACCAGATTTATTTAGTGACATTTTAACTTTTCTTTCTTCACTCATTATTATTTCCTTTCCAATTTTAATCTAATTATCTATTTTTTTAAACTTCAGGTAAAAAGAAGCTTATTAAAAAAATACCATTGTAATAAATAAAAAAATGAAATGTTTTTTTAGTTATATTAAATAGTATTATAGATACAAAAGCCCAAAAATAGATATTACTAATGTTTTGTTATTTTTTTCATTTCATATTTCACATGAGTATGTTATAATACCCTTAAAAGGGGTGAGGGGCTAAGCCCCTCTTGAGAGTTACTTGAAATAAGATTTTATAGATTCTATAAACTGTACCAGAGTTATTAGAGTTATAAGCCATTCGAGTAACTCTTTATTTTTTTGTTCTTCAAGCTCCTTTCTTTTTCTTTCTCTTTTAATTCGATTATGTAATCTGTTACTCATGTTTCCCCTTTCTTTAATTATATTATATCTTATTCGTTACGAATAGTCAATACTTTTTTTGAAAAAATAAAAAAACTTTTTACAGGGTACAAAATGAGGGACAAATAGGGGACAAATTTATTTATCTAATTAAACGTCAATAAACATCTATAACACAATAACCATTGGAAATACTACAGTTTAAACATTAATAAACATCTATAACGCAAGATACCTAATTTTTTTAAATAATTCTAATAAAAAAAGATATTGACTAATAGGTTTTTATGCAATATAATCAATAACATAGAATTTAAAGATAGCTTTGACGAAGAGAGTAGTTTATGATTTCTTTTAAGCGAGTCGGGTATGGTGTGAGCCGATATATGAATGACTGAATGAAGATCACTTCCGAGCTGGATACTGAAAAGCCATGGCTGATTAAGTTGACCGGGTGGTTCCGATATTGACCGAGAGTGTCTGGGTTTTCCCAGGAACTAGGGTGGTAACGCGATTTGACTCGTCCCTTGATTAATCAAGGTGACGAGTTTTTTTTATTCGTTAAACTATCTAGCAGATAAGGAAAGGAGAAATATAAATATGGAAAATAAGACTGTATTTAAGAAACTGCATGAAGGCTCAGTTGCCCAAGCAGAAGAGCTAACGTTAAAGCGTTGGCAGGAAGATAATATATTAGAAAAGGTGTTGGAAAAGGGTAAAAATGACCCGACTTATGTATTCTTTGAAGGACCACCAACAGCTAATGGTAATCCAGGTATTCACCACGTAATCTCAAGAACACTTAAGGATTGGGTTTGCCGTTATAAGACAATGAGTGGTTACAAGGTGCCTAGAAAGGCTGGTTGGGATACTCATGGTCTACCAGTTGAGCTACAGGTAGAAAAGGAATTAGGTCTTTCAGATAAGAAGGCTATAGAAGACTATGGTATAGAAGAATTCTGTAGTAAGTGTAGGGACTCTGTATTTACTTATGAAAAAGAATGGAGAAAGATGTCTGAAAGAATGGCATATGCTATAGACTTAGACGATCCTTATATTACTCTTGACAATGACTATATAGAATCTCTATGGTGGATCCTAGACAAGTTCAACAAGGAAGGCCTACTTTATGAAGGACACAAGATCTTACCATATTGTCCAAGATGTGGAACAGGTCTTGCATCTCATGAGGTTGCCCAGGGTTATAAGGAAATCAAGTCAAATACACTAGTTGCTAAGTTTAAAAAGAAGGGTACAGAAAATGAATACTTCCTTGCATGGACAACTACTCCTTGGACACTACCATCAAATGTTGCCCTAACTGTTAATCCAGAAGTTGACTATGTGAAGGTTGAGGTTGAGGACGAGGTATATTACCTAGCTGAGCCCCTATTAGAAAAGCACCTAGGCGATAAGGAATACAAGCTTTTAGAAACTCTAAAGGGTAAAGACCTAGAATATCAAGAATATGAACAGTTAATGCCGTTTGTTGAAGTTGAAGGCAAGGCCTTCTTCGTAACTTGTGCAGACTATGTAACTACTACTGACGGTACAGGTATAGTACATACAGCACCAGCTTTGGTGAAGATGACTACAACTTAGGTAGGGCATATGAATTAGCATTCGTTCAGCCAGTTGATAGTGAAGGTAAGTTTACAACGACTCCATGGAAGGGCAAATTCGTAATGGAAGAAGGTCTAGATGTTGAAATAATCAAGTGGTTAGCTGCTGAAAATAAGCTATTCTCCAAGTTAAAGGTAGAACATAACTATCCTCATTGCTGGAGATGCTCTACACCACTTGTATATTATGCTAATCCTGGATGGTACTTAGAAATGACTAAGCTAAAGGATAAGCTAATAGAAAACAATAACGGTGTAAACTGGTTCCCAGAATTCGTTGGTGAAGGTAGATTTGGTAACTGGCTTGAAGAGCTAAAGGATTGGGCTATTTCTAGAACTAGGTATTGGGGGACACCACTACCAGTTTGGAAGTGTGAATGTGGCTGCAAGACTACAATAGGCTCAAGAGAAGAATTAGCTAAGTTGGCTGTAGAAGATGTAGATCCGAAGACTATTGAGCTACACAGACCATATATAGATGAAGTTCACCTTAAGTGCCCAGATTGTGGTGGAACAATGACAAGGGTAACAGAGGTAATCGACTGTTGGTTCGACTCAGGAGCCATGCCTTTTGCCCAGTGGCATTACCCATTTGAAAATAAGGAAACTTCGACGAACTATTCCCAGCTGACTATATCTGTGAAGGTATAGACCAGACTAGAGGTTGGTTCTATTCACTACTAGCTGTATCTACATTTGTGACTGGTAAGTCCCCATACAAGAATGTTCTAGTTACAGACCTAGTATTGGACAAGAACGGTAAGAAGATGTCAAAGTCTAAGGGTAACACAATCAATCCATTTGAAATGTTTGACAAGTATGGAGCAGATGCCTTGAGATGGTACCTACTATATGTATCACCACCATGGACTCCATTGAGATTTGACGAAGATGGTCTAAAGGAAATCATGTCAAAGTTTATAGGAACACTGAAGAATACTTATAACTTCTTTACCCTATATGCAAATACTGATGGATTAAATCCAAATGACTTCTTTGTAGAATATAAGGATAGACCAGAACTAGATAGATGGATCCTATCTAAGTTCAACAACCTAAAGAAGGAAATAGAAGAGAACCTAGAGATATTTGAAGTTAATAAGTCAATCAGAAGAATGACAGAATTCCTAAATGATGACCTATCTAACTGGTATATCAGAAGGTCTAGAAGAAGATTCTGGGGAACAGACTTAACTGAAGACAAAAAGTCAGTCTACAATACAACATATGAAGTATTAAGAGACTTCTGTAAGATGATAGCACCATTCTCACCATACCTATCAGAAGAAATGTATAGGAACCTAACTGGTGAGTACTCAGTTCACTGTGCTGATTACCCAAGATGTGATGCTAGTCTTGTAGATCCAGCTCTTGAAGAAAAGATGGACTTGGCTAGAGACCTTGTAACTCTTGGTAGAGCCGCTAGAGAAAATGCTAAGATAAAGGTAAGGCAGCCAATCGCTGAGGTCCTTGTAGATGGTAAGTATGAAGCTACTCTAGGAGATCTTGTTGAAATCATAAGAGAAGAGCTAAATGTTAAGCAGGTTAAGTTTGCCAAGGAATTAGGTGAATTTATGAACTTTAACCTAAAGCCAAACTTCAAGGTACTAGGACCAGTTCTTGGTAAGAATATAAATGCATTTGGTAAGGTATTAGATGGCCTAAATGCTCATGAGGTAGTTGCCAAGGTAGAGTCTGGTCAAAAGGTAAGAGTCGATGTTGAAGGGCAGGATTTTGAATTTGGTAAGGATGATATCCTAATAAATATTGATTCTAAGCCAGGCTTCAACGTTTCTATGGAAAACAACCTATTCGTGATCCTAGAAACTAACCTAAGTCCAGAGCTTATCAGTGAAGGCTTTGCTAGGGAGTTTGTATCAAAGGTACAGCAACTTAGAAAGTCAAATGGATTCGAAGTATTGGATAATATCAAGGTATACTTTGATGGAGACAGTGATATAGCGAATGCTGTTGCTGACTTTGAGGACTACATCAAGACAGAAACATTAGCCCTTGAAGTAGTAAGGGTTGAAGATCCAAGCCTAGAAAAGCAGAACTTAAATGACCACGAAACTGGTATAAAGGTTGAAAGAGTTTAATAAATACTAAATATATTCTACTAGGCCCTCTTTGAAGGGTCTAGTAGTCATTTAAAGGAAGAGAATATAGCTATGTTTAAGGATAAAGTTGAAACTATAATAGCTAGTGATGAGAGCGAACTAAGAAAGCTACAGCTAGTAATATTAGAAATAATGAAGGTCATAGACCAGATTTGCCAGGACAATAATATAGACTACTGGATAGATGCAGGAACCCTACTTGGTGCAAAGAGGCATGGTGGCTTTATACCATGGGATGATGACTGTGATATTTGTATGATGAGGAAGGACTACAATAGGTTTATAGGTCTCATCAAGGACCAGCTACCAGAGGGGCTTATCTATGAAAATAAGGATTGTAAGGACTGGTCACAGAAGGATGTTGATATACAACCATCCTTTCTAAAAATATTTTATCTAGGTCATTTTTCTGGCTTTGAGAGGGCTTCTGGCCTACCTTGTCTTGGAACCTTTGTGGATATATTTCCTATGGACCCTATGAACGATAAACTTATAGATTCGAAGATTGGTAAATTTATGCACAAGATATCTTTTTTCCGAAAGTCTAAGCCAAGGAAGCTAAGAGACTATATTAAGATACTCCTACAAAATTCGGGTCTAGAGGAAAGGTGGATTAACAAGTGTGCCAAACTTGAGGACAATGGTGATGCTCCATATATTGTTTACGGAGTAGATACACCATTTATGACTAGGGAGTTTTTAAAAAAGAAGGACCAGATCTTCCCCCCTTTCAAGTATTGAATTTGAGGGGTGTCAGCTAAAGGCACCTAGGGACGTTCATGCCTACTTAGAAGATCTTTATGGAGACTATATGGAGATACCACCAGAAGAGGAGAGGGTTCCCCATATTTTAGACCTAAAGATATAGCTAGAAGGCAAAGGGAAGAATCAAATTTGCTAACCTAAGTATAGTTAAAAAGCTTCAATTAAATCTATATAAAATTAACTTGGTAATAATTTGATTTAATATAATAAATTTAATTATAAAGGTAACATTCATAAGAAAGAGATACTTATGCTTGTTACCTTTTTTGTATTTATAGCTATACCGGCTTATGAAGAGATTTATCCATAACTTTTTAATCATAAATGACTAGATATCTTGTGAAGAAAAAAACTATAACTAATCCAGCTATCATAGTCTTTTTGGTTTATAAAAAAATATCATGGAAGAGCAATTAATTACAAAATCAATATTTATTAACCTAAAATATATATCAAACATCCATAATTTTTATGTGATTAGTCCATTTATATTTTGATTTTTTTACTTATATTTTTCACATTTAAGAATTGCATTAAAAAAATGTACAATAATGGTGTCAAAAAAATTAGGGTAGTTTTATGATAATTTATCCATTAATTTATTAGAAGAAAAAAATTAATGGATAAATTAGCGAATTTGTTTGACTAAAAAAATATAAATGGTATAATATTGCTTAATTGTTTGAGAATTTTATTATTATGAATAAGTATTAAAAATTTATAGGGGGAAAAGGAGGGATTATATGAAAAAAGACTTTAAAAAGGCTTTTTTAAGTCTTGCACTATCCACTAGTATGGTACTAGGTGGAAACGGCTTTGGCTATTTAAATACTGTATACACAGTTCAAGCTGAAGACGTAACAGCAACACCTGTAATGACAGATCCAAATAATGCTTCAATTGCGGATGCTCCGTTCAATAAAGCGGGTTATGCATTGGATCCAAATACTAGTCGTTACACATTTGGAGTTTGGCAATTCCTTAGAACAGATCCAAACACAAAAACAAAAACAAATTTTGATTACTATGCAACACTTTCTGTAGATAGGGATGCTATTACAGGAAATCCAGGATCAAATCCGAAAGTATACTTGCGTATAGTTAAAAAATCAACAGGTGCTGAAGTTTATACAAGAGAACTTAATGCAGGAGATAGTAATATATCATTACCAAGCTATATTACAAATAACGCTGCAGGAGTTACAAATACATTGACTTATGTGGCATCAAGGGGAACAACACCAGGAGTTATAACATTCTCCTTAGTACATGCAAATCTTGAATATGAAACACTTCAGGTTCGTGATACTGAACTTCCAGGAAACGAAAATGAAGACAAACCTAATATTCAAACAACTGTACCATTTAAAAAACCAGAGCAGATAACCTACTATAGGGAGATTGACGAGTCAAAATACACTGAAGGTCAACCTTATACACCAACAGGTGATGAAACGGTTATTACAAAATATGTTCAAACAGGTATAGCTGGTCAGTCATATGTAGCATCAAATAATAGAGATATTAAAAAATATGAAAGTATTCAAGCTACTACTGACAACAATCAACCAAAAACAGGCCGTGTTAGACATGTTGTAGGTCAAAAAACAGTTGAGCTTCAAGGTGGAGCTAACCATTACTATGTTAAGCGTATTTCGGAAGTTGTAGATTCAAAGGGTTCAACAGTAACTAAGTTCTATGCACTTGACCCTTCACAGATTGACAATTTCAATGCAGATGATGTTGGTTCAACAGATGTTTCAAAATACACTTTGCTATATACAACTAAAGTAAACGCTCCGGAAGAAATATGGAAAGCAGAAGAAAGTAAAGTAACTAGAGTAGACAGTAAAAATGGGGACTATTATATTGAAGTTAATGAAACGGCAGGTAGCAGATCTCTTGTTATCACAGGATGGTTTTCAAAAACTGAAAAAGTCACTTATATAGCTGATGAAGATAAGCAACCAAGACAATTTGACAAGCCGTTTACAAAGGGTCCAGATGTAGTACTAACACCAGCTGGTAAAGGTAATAACGGAGAGAATGTAATTGCTGGAAAGACTACTGCTATTGTAGCAAAAACTAAAGTAACTCAACCAGATGGAAGTTTTACTTATATAGGATTAAAGGGCTTTACTTCATTCTCAAACAACTATTCGGTTCCAACTCCACCAAATGGGTCTACTGATGTAAACTATTACTTCCGTAAACTAAAAGGTGAAGTTGAAATAACATATGTTGATGATAAGGGTAATAAACTTAAAGATCCAAAACAAGATACACCAAAATCACCATATGATACACCATATAATACAACTGAAGAAGGAGAGAGACCTGACACTATTGAAAAAGATGGTAAGACATATAAGAGAGTACCAAAGGGAGACTATCCAGTAGGTAAGGTTGATGAAAATGGACACCTTGAATCTTCTGATCCGATTACAGGAAAAGTTGAAAAACCAAAATCAACAATAACTTATGTATATAAACAAGTTGGTAATGTATATGTTCATTACAAAGATACAGAAGGAAATGTACTAAAAGATTCTGTAACTGATATGGATAAAGAAATAATAGATTCAGATTATGATACAGTAGTAGATAATAGACCAGCTGAAATTGAAAAAGATGGAAAAACTTATGAATTAGTACCAGCAGGAAGCTATACAGTAGGAGAAGTTGACGCTGAAGGACATCTTAAGTCATCAGACCCTACAATTGGAAAAGTAGCTGAAAAAGATAAGAATATAACTTATATCTACAAGCTTAAAGAAAAACCAAAGGGTGAAGTTGTAATTACATATGTGGATGAAAATGGTAATGAAATAAAGGATCCAAAACAAGATACACCAAAATCACCATATGATACACCATATGATACAACTGAAGAAGGTGAAAAACCAAATACTATCGAAAAAGATGGTAAAACATATAAGCTTGTACCAAAGGGAGATTATCCAGTAGGTAAAGTTGATGAAAATGGACATCTTGTATCTTCTGACCAATAACAGGAAAAGTTGATAAACCAAAATCAACAATAACTTATGTTTATAAAGAAGTACCTAAAAAGGGTGAAGTTGTAATTACATATGTGGATGAAAATGGTAATGAAATAAAGGATCCAAAACAAGATACACCAAAATCACCATATGATACACCATATGATACAACTGAAGAAGGTGAAAAACCAAATACTATCGAAAAAGATGGGAAAACATATAAGCTTGTACCAAAGGGAGATTATCCAGTAGGTAAAGTTGATGAAAATGGACATCTTGTATCTTCTGACCCAATAACAGGAAAAGTTGATAAACCAAAATCAACAATAACTTATGTTTATAAAGAAGTACCTAAAAAGGGTGAAGTTGTAATTACATATGTGGATGAAAATGGTAATGAAATAAAGGATCCAAAACAAGATACACCAAAATCACCATATGATACACCATATGATACAACTGAAGAAGGTGAAAAACCAAATACTATCGAAAAAGATGGTAAAACATATAAGCTTGTACCAAAGGGAGATTATCCAGTAGGTAAAGTTGATGAAAATGGACATCTTGTATCTTCTGACCCAATAACAGGAAAAGTTGATAAACCAAAATCAACAATAACTTATGTTTATAAAGAAGTACCTAAAAAGGGTGAAGTTGTAATTACATATGTGGATGAAAATGGTAATGAAATAAAGGATCCAAAACAGGATACACCATTGTCACCATATGACACACCATATAATGCAGATGAACCAGGTGAAAGACCTGACACTATCGAAAAAGATGGTAAGACATATAAGAGAGTACCAAAGGGAGATTATCCAGTAGGTAAAGTTGATGAAAATGGACATCTTATATCTTCTGATCCAATAACAGGAAAAGTTGATAAACCAAAATCAACAATAACTTATGTATATAAGCAGGTAGGAAATGTATATGTTCACTATAAAGATACAGAAGGAAATACACTAAAAACTTCTGTAACAGATATGGATAAAGAAATAATAGGTTCAGATTATGATACAGTAGTAGATAATAGACCAGCTGAAATTGAAAAAGATGGTAAAACTTATGTATTAGTACCAGCAGGAAGCTATGCAGTAGGAGAAGTAGATGACCAAGGACATCTTAAGTCATCAGACTCTACAATTGGAAAAGTAGCTGAAAAAGATAAGAATGTAACTTATATCTACAAGCTTAAAGAAAAACCAAAAGGTAATGTATATGTACATTATAAGGACACAGAAGGAAATGAATTAAAAGCTTCTGTAACTGATATGGACCAAGAACCAGTCGATTCTGATTACGATACAGTGGTAGATAACAGACCAAACGAAATCAAAAAAGATGGAAAGACTTATGTATTGGTACCAGCAGGAACTTATACAGTAGGTGAAGTAGACAATCAAGGACATCTTAAGTCTTCAGATCCTACAACTGGAAAGGTAATCAAAGGAGATAAGAATGTAACTTATATCTACAAGCTTAAAGAAGAACCTAAAGAGGGCGAAGTTGTAATCACATATGTTGATGATAAGGGTAATAAAATTAAAGATCCAAAACAGGATACACCAAAATCTCCATATGACACACCATATAACACAACTGAACCAGGTGAAAAGCCAAATACAATCGAAAAAGATGGTAAGACATATAAGATAGTACCAAAGGGCGACTACCCAGTAGGTAAGGTTGATGAGAATGGACATCTTGAAAAGTCTGATCCAACAAAGGGTAAGGTTGACAAACCAAAAACAACAGTTACTTATGTATATAAGCAGGTAGGAAATGTATATGTTCACTACAAAGATACAGAAGGAAATACACTAAAAGGTTCTGTAACTGATATGGATAAAGAGATAATCGATTCAGATTATGACACAGTAGTAGATAATAGACCATCTGAAATTGAAAAAGATGGTAAAACTTATGTATTAGTACCAGCAGGAAGCTATACAGTGGGAGAAGTTGATGCTCAAGGCCACTTAGTAACATCAGACCCTACGACTGGAAAAGTAGCTGAAAAAGATAAGAATGTAACTTATATCTATAAGCTTAAAGAAGAACCTAAAGAGGGTGAAGTTGTAATCACATATGTAGATGAAAAGGGTAATAAAATTAAAGATCCAAAACAGGATACACCAAAATCTCCATATGACACACCATATAACACAACTGAACCAGGTGAAAAGCCAAATACAATCGAAAAAGATGGTAAGACATATAAGATAGTACCAAAGGGCGACTACCCGGTAGGTAAGGTTGATGAGAATGGACATCTTGAAAAGTCTGATCCAACAAAGGGTAAGGTTGACAAACCAAAAACAACAGTTACTTATGTATATAAGCAGGTAGGAAATGTATATGTTCACTACAAAGATACAGAAGGAAATACACTAAAAACTTCTGTAACTGATATGGATAAGGAAATAATCGACTCAGATTATGATACAGTAGTAGATAATAGACCAGCTGAAATTGAAAAAGATGGAAAGACTTATGTATTAGTACCAGCAGGAACTTATACAGTAGGTAAAGTTGATGCTGAAGGACACCTAGAGTCATCAGACCCTACAACTGGAAAAGTAGCTGAAAAGGATAAGAATGTAACTTATATCTACAAGCTTAAAGAAGATCCAGCTCCTCAGCCACAGCCAGACCCAGCTAAGCCAAAGGGTAATGTATATGTACATTATAAGGACACTGAAGGAAATGTAATTAAGACTAAAGTGACTGATGAAAATGCACAGCCAGTAGGTAAGGATTACGATACAGTAGTAGACAATAGACCAACTGAAATAGAATTCGAAGGAAAGACTTACAAATTAGTACCAGCAGGTAACTATACAGTAGGTGAAGTAGATGACCAAGGACACCTTAAGTCATCAGATCCTACAACTGGAAAGGTAATCGAAGGAGACAAGAACGTAACTTATATCTACAAGCTTAAAGAAGATCCATCTCCTCAGCCACAGCCAGACCCATCACAGCCTAAGGGTAATGTATATGTACATTATAAGGACACTGAAGGAAATGAAATTAAGGATAGAGTAACTGATGAAGATGGACAACCAGTAGGCAAGGATTACGATACATTAGTAGACAATAGACCACAGGAAATCACAAAAGATGGTAAGACTTATGTATTGGTACCAGCAGGTAACTATACAGTAGGTCGAGTAGACAATGATGGACATCTTAAGTCATCAGATCCTATAACTGGAAAGGTAATCAAAGGAGATAAGAACGTAACTTATATCTACAAGCTTAAAGAAGATCCATCTCCTCAGCCACAGCCAGACCCAGCTAAGCCAAAGGGTAATGTATATGTACATTATAAGGACACTGAAGGAAATGAAATTAAGGATAGAGTAACTGATGAAGATGGACAACCAGTAGGCAAGGATTACGATACATTAGTAGACAATAGACCACAGGAAATCACAAAAGATGGTAAGACTTATGTATTGGTACCAGCAGGAAGCTATACAGTAGGACAAGTAGACAATGATGGACATCTTAAGTCATCAGATCCTATAACTGGAAAGGTAATTGAGGGAGATAAGAACGTAACTTATATCTACAAGTTAAAAGACGAACCAGGCAAGCCAGGAGAACCAAACAAGCCAGGTAAGCCAGACGAACCAGGTAAGCCAGGAGAACCAAACAAGCCAGGTAAGCCAGACGAACCAGGCAAGCCAGGAGAACCAAATAAGCCAGGTAAGCCAGACGAACCAGGTAAGCCAGGAGAACCAAATAAGCCAGGTAAGCCAGACGAACCAGGTAAGCCAGGAGAACCAAATAAGCCAGGTAAGCCAGACGAACCAGGTAAGCCAGGAGAACCAAATAAACCAGGTAAGCCAGACGAACCAGGTAAGCCATATAGGCCATATAGGCCAGGTAAGCCAAGTGAACCAGGTAAACCAAATGAACCAGGTAAACCAAATGAACCAGGTAAACCAAGTGAACCAGGTAAGCCAGGTAAGCCAGGTGAACCAGGTAAACCAGGTAAGCCAGGTGAACCAGGTAAGCCAAGTGAACCAGGTAAGCCAAGTGAACCAGGTAAGCCAAGTGAACCAGGAAAAACAGTTCAGGTGGTAGAGTCAGGAAAAACTGTTCATGTAGTTGATTCTGGAAAATCAGTTCAGGTAGTTGATTCAGGAAGTAGTAGACTAGCAAAAACTGGAACTACTAGATCGTCTGCATTACTAAATCTAGCAGCTGTTTTAACAATCTCTATGGGACTTGTATTAACTCTAAGAAGAAGAAAAAATAATTAAATATTATTTAAAGATTAAAGCCTTTAGAATTTTCTGAAGGCTTTTCTTTTCGTATACTTTTAAGTTGATAAAGTATATTGTCCATATTGACATTTTCTCTAGAAAAGAATATACTTAATTTATGTTCATATAATGAACAAATCTATTGAAGGGTTGATAAAATGAGTAGATTATATGATATTTTATTGTTGATAAATAATAATGAAAAGGTTACACAGAGGATGCTGGCTGATGAGTCTGGTATATCGCTTGGTGCAGTAAACTCTATTGTAAAGAACCTTGAAGAAGAAAACTATATAGTCAAAGCACCTAATTCAAAGTCGGGCTATAGCCTAACTAAGCAGGGTATGGAAGTGCTTGAGAACTTCATAGTTGAAAATCAAAACAGAAGGATTAACTTGGAGTCAAAAAAAGACCAAGAAGGCTTGTCTCAGGCAGTAATATTAGCTGATAGGGCAATTGGCGACTTCGGTAAACCTACAGGCTTCCTAAAGATTGGCGAGGAGACTGTTGCAAAGAGAATATTGAAGCTCCTTGGAGACTTGGACCTAGATGAGATAATAGTTGTTGTAGGCTATAAGTCTGACTACTATAAGGAATTAGCCATGTCTAACCCAAAAATAAAGAAATAGTAGAAAATGACAAGCACAAGTACAGGGGAGTATGTATTCCTTTGTCCTTATGTAAGGATTATATTAGGGGTAACTTCATCCTAATGTCAGATAACTTGATATTTGAGGAAAGGGCTATAAAGAGTCTTTTGGCGAGCCCAGACCAAACCACTATGCTGATTACGTCTGAGTCGGGTTCTGGAAATGAAACCTTAGTCGAGTTAAGAGACGGTTGGGTTTACAAGTTATCTAAGGATATCCATCAATTTAATAGGGTGGACGGGGAATTGGTTGGCTTAGCAAAACTGTCAAGCTCCTTCTACAATAAGATGTTAGACCAATATAAAAGAAATAAGAATCCATACATGGATTATGAGCATACTATAATTGATGTAGGTAGGGAATACAAGGTTGGCTACATTAAACTAGATGACCTTATGTGGTATGAGATCAATAATAAGGAGAATTTTGCTAAGGCCAAGGGGCAGGTATATTCTGGCATTCTTAGAAGGGATGACAAGATGAAGCTTGCAGACATTAAGGATGAGCTAATTCAAGTCCTTGGTGTTAATGAGGATAAAATAGGTAAGATTGAACCTGCTGGGGGCATGACCAATAAAAACTATAAGGTTGACATAGATGGTCAGGCCTACATACTTAGGGTAGCTGGCGCTGGTACCAAGAGTATGATTAGTAGGATAAATGAAAAGTCAAACTCTATTATAGCGGGCATACTTGGCTTGAATACAGAAATCCTATACTTTAATGAGGAAACAGGTACCAAGGTAAGTAAGCTCATTGAAAGTGCAGAAACCCTAAACCCTACAACAGCCAAGAAGGAAGAAAATATGGAAATAGTAGCTCATCTCCTAAAGAAGCTACATTTCTCGTGTGTGTAGATTTTGATAATGAATTTAATGTATTTAGGGAGATAGAGAAGTACGAGGGGCTAGTTGAGGAGGTCAAGGGTTCCTACTACGATGATGAGTACCCGATTATAAGGAAGAAGGTTATGGCCCTAGAGGCAGTATTAGATGAAATAGGTAAGGACCTATATACCTGCCACAACGATACAGTTCCTGAGAATTTCATCAAGGGCTTAGACAAAAACTATCTTATTGACTGGGAGTATTCTGGTATGAATGATCCAATGTGGGATATAGCTGGACATATTATAGAATGTGACTTCAATAGGGACGAGGAAGACCTATTTAAGAACAAGTATTTTAGTATAGACTATGATTTGAAGAAGGGGTCAGACAAGCCTAGCCCAGTCCAAGAGGAGAAAATTCTCCTATTTAAGATTTGTCAAGACTTTTTGTGGTCAATATGGACAGTCTACAAGGAGGCCAAGGGAGTTTTCTTTGGTGACTACGGTCCAATGAGGTATGAAAGGGCCAAACAGAATATAGAAAAATTCTATGAGATATATATGCAGTCTTAAGTATTAGCTATAAGTAGTTTTTGCTAGAAGAGATAGAGATGAGTATTTTATGTGTTCGGAGGATATAATGATTAAGAATTATAGGAATAACTTGAAATTTGGGGTATCGTCGGCCCTCCTATCAGGTATTTTTTGGGGAATGGATACTGTGTTGACAGGTGTGATTTTGGCTAAGTCACCCTTTGTATCCACAGCCCAGGCCATAGCCATTGCACCAATAGTAGGAGCCTTTCTCCATGACTTTTCATCCGCTTTTTGGATGACCATTCTTTCTATTATTAGGAAGGATTTTATACATACACTAAAGCTTTTATGGTCAAAGAGTGGTAGGTTTGTGATTTTAGCCGCCCTATTTGGAGGACCTATAGGTATGATGGCCTATATGTTTGCTATTACAAATATTGGAGCCAGCTATACAGCGTCCATTTCTGCCATGTATCCTGCTGCAGGTGCATTTTTCAGCTATCTATTTCTAAAGATTAAGCTATCCAAAAAGGGATGGTTGGGCCTATTTTTGAGTATCCTATCAATTATTATTTTGGGATATACACCAGGTCAAGTAGAGGTGAAGAATTTTGCCCTAGGCTTCGGTGCTGCCCTAGTGACAGTACTTGCATGGTCACTAGAGAGCGTAATTTGTGCCTATGGTATGAAGGATGATATAACACCTGTAGAGGCTCTATGGATTAGACAGATGACTTCTGCTTTTATATATGTTATCATTGTGGTATTATTTATAAAGGGAGCTCCGCTTTCTGCGGAGATAATCTCATCCAAGCTAATGATATTTATAGCTATAACAGCCTTTATTGGGACTGCATCCTATCTATGCTATTATAGTGCCATAGATTCTATAGGACCAGTTAAGGCAACGGGCCTTAATATTACATATTCTATATGGGCCATGATAATATCCATTATAGCCTTGGGAACAGAATTTAATCTAAGGCTGGTATTTTGTTCAGTATTGATCATTATTGGATCAGTATTGGTATCCAAGGACCAGGCTGAAGCATAACAATAGGAGTTAAGAGTATGAGAGCAATTATTTTAGCTGCTGGCATGGGGACTAGACTTAGGCCCATAACGGACAAGAAGCCAAAGTCACTGGTTGAAGTTGCCGGTGAAGCTATGACTGAGAGACAAGTTAGATTTTTGAAAGATAAGGGTATAAACGATATAATAGTAGTAGTGGGCTACCAGAAAGATGCCTTCGACTATTTAGTTGACAAGTATGGGGTGGAGCTGGTATTCAATGAAAAGTTTGATACCTACAACAATATTTATTCTATGTATAAGGTAAGAGACCTTCTTCCAGGATCATATGTCCTAGAAGGAGATATATATATGAACAATAATATAATAGACACTAGTGTGACCAGGTCTACTTATTTTTCTTGTTACAAGGAGGGCTTCATAAATGAATGGAAGCTCGTAGTAGATGATAAGGGTAGGGTTAACGCCATTGACATTTGTGACGGTGATGGCTATATCATGTGTGGTGTGTCCTATTGGGACCACAAGGACGGTCAATGTATCAAGGAAAGACTAGATAATATTGAGGAAATAGAGGACTACCAGAATAAATACTGGGATGATGTAGTCAGAGATAATATGGATAAGCTAAATGTCACAATCAAAGCTAGAAAAAAATGACCTGATGGAAATAGACAATGTTGAAGATCTTAAGAAGGTTGAAGACTACCTAGACAGTCAGGCTGATAACAAGTAAACTAAATAAATATCTGATAGGCCTATAATTATAAGAAAGATTGAAGGCCTATTAAGAGTATTACATATTAATAAAGGAGGAATTTCTATGTACAATTTCAATATGCACTTAAATACAAGTATCCACTTCGGTAAGGGTCAGGTTGAAAAGCTAGGCAAGGATATTATAAAGTATACGGATAAGGTACTGCTAGTATATGGTGGTGGCAGTATCAAGAGAAATGGTATTTATGATGCTGTAGTGGCCAACCTAAAGACTAATAATATAGATTTTGTTGAACTAGACGGTGTAGACCCAAATCCAAGGATTGAATCAGTTAGAGAGGGAATCAAACTCTGTAGGGAAAACCAGCTTGGTGGAGTCCTAGCAGTTGGTGGAGGTAGTTCAATTGACTGCTCCAAAGTCATAGCTGCCGGCGTAAAATACGATGGTGACCCTTGGGACCTTGTTCTAGACAGGACAAAAATTAAGGATGCAATCCCAGTTTTTACTGTCTTGACTTTATCAGCTACCGGTTCAGAGATGAATGCTGGAGCGGTTATATCAAACATGACAACTAACCAGAAGCTAGGGACAGGTATGCCAGGTATTACCCTACCAAAGTCTTCTATACTTGATCCAGAGTATACATTTACAGTTCCAGCCAAGCACACAGCTGCTGGTACGGCTGATATCATAAGTCATACATTTGAAAATTACTTTACAAATGTAAAGGGAGGCTATCTTCAGGCTAGGTTTGCAGAGGCAATCTTAAAGACTTGCTTCCACTATGGACCTATTGCCTGTAAGGAACCAGACAACTATGAGGCTAGGCCAACCTGATGTGGGCTTCTTCATGGGCAATAAATGGTTTGATTTCAAATGGCTCAGCTAATAACTGGTCAGTCCATCCTATGGAGCATGAGTTAAGTGCCTACTATGATGTAACTCACGGTGTGGGCCTTGCTATATTGACTCCTCACTGGATGAGGTATGTCCTAAATGATGAGACACTAGATAATTTTGTTGATTATGGTGTTAATGTGTGGGGTCTTGACCCAAGTTTAGATAAGTATGAGATAGCAAATAAGGCAATAGACCTTACTCAGGACTTCTTCTGCAAGGACCTAAATATACCTGCCAGCCTAACTGATATAGGTATAGACGATGAAAACTTTGAAGTAATGGCTAAACATGCTGCCAATGTCAAGGGTGGAAGCATACAGGGCTTTGTAAATTTAAAGCCGGAGGACATAGTTAAAATATACCAGGCCGCCTTATAGAAAATGAATGAGTAAAATGGCTAAATAGCTTGACAGGTCTAGGTATAGATGTTAAAATAATAGAGGTTATTTTAAAAACTAAATTAAATAAACACAGCAACGGGATTCTTAAAAGGTGCCTATAGGGTTTTTTAGGAAGTAGAACGTGCTGGAGGTAAAAACCAAGGAGGAAATTAAATGTCAGTAATTTCAATGAAGCAATTGCTAGAAGCTGGTGTACACTTCGGTCACCAGACTAGAAGATGGAACCCAAAGATGGCCAAGTTTATATTCACAGAAAGAAATGGAATATATATCATTGACCTACAGAAAACAGTAAAAAAGATTGATGAAGCATACAAGTTCATGCAGGAAGTAGCAGAAACTGGTAAGCCAATCCTTTTCGTTGGTACTAAGAAGCAGGCTCAGGAAGCTATCAAGGAAGAAGCTCAGAGATGTGGTATGTACTTCGTAAACGAAAGATGGCTAGGTGGTATGCTAACTAACCACAAGACAATCAAGACTAGAATCCAGAAGTTAAGAGAATTGGAAGCAATGGAAGAAGATGGTACATTTGATGTACTACCAAAGAAGGAAGTAATCAAGCTAAGAGCAGAAAAGGAAAAGCTAGAAAAGTTCTTAGGTGGAGTTAAGGATATGCCTGAACTACCAGCTGCACTATTCGTAGTAGACCCAAGAAAAGAAAACATAGCTATTCAGGAAGCTCACAGACTAGGTATTCCTGTAATAGGAACAGTTGATACTAACTGTGATCCAGATGAAATCGACTACCCAATCCCAGCAAATGATGATGCTATCAGAGCTGTAAAGTTAATAACTGGAGCAATGGCTAGTGCCATAATCGAAGCTAGACAAGGTCTTGATGACGTAGCTGAAGAATCTGAAGCTGTAGAAGTTGAAGAAACTGAAGAAACTACTGAAACTACAGAAGAAATGTAATCAACTTACATTCAATATGTAAAGCTTATGGTAAGGGCAATGCCCTTACCATTTTGTGAATACAATAGGAAAATTATTATATTATTAGGAGGATTTTACAATGGCTGTAACTGCACAGATGGTAAAAGAATTAAGAGAAGCGACAGGCGCAGGTATGATGGACTGCAAGAAGGCTCTTACTGAAGCTGACGGAAATATGGAAAGAGCAGTTGATATATTAAGAGAAAAGGGTCTTTCAAAGGCTGCTAAGAAGGCTGATAGAGTAGCTGCTGAAGGTCTAGTAACTATAAAGACTAATGCTGACAACACTGTTGCTGCAATAGTAGAAGTAAACTCAGAAACTGACTTCGTTGCAAAGAACCAGGATTTCAAGGACTTTGTAGCAGATGTTGCTGAAATGGTTCTAGAAGGAGATGTAGCTGATGTTGAGGCACTTCTTGCTTCAAACCACAAGGAAGGCAAGGCTCTAAAGGATGTATTAAATGATAGAGTTGCTACAATCGGTGAAAAGCTAGATGTAAGAAGATTTGAAAGAATAGCTACTAGTGGTAAGGTAGCTGGATATATCCATGGTGGTGGAAAAATTGGTGTTGTAGTTGAATTAGCTACAGACTCAAATGATGAAAGAGTATTAACTCTAGGTAAGGATATAGCTATGCAGGTAGCTGCTATGAACCCTAAGTACATCTCAAGAGATGATGTAGATCCAGAATACATAGCTCACGAAACAGAAGTCTTAACTCAGCAGGCCCTTAATGAAGGAAAGCCAGCTAATATAGTTGAAAAGATGGTTGTTGGTAGATTAAACAAGGAATTAAAAGGAAGTATGCTTGGTAGACCAGGTGTTCGTAAAGGATTCTGAGTTAACTATATCTAAGCTTATAGCTAAGGTTGCTAAGGAAGTAGCTAGTGATATTAGCGTTGCTAATATGGTTAGATACGAAGTTGGTGAAGGTATTGAAAAGAGAGAAGAAAACTTTGCTGAAGAAGTAGCTAAGCAGATGAAGTAATTGTAATTAAAGAGGACACTTCTTGTGTTCTCTTTTTTTTAAGATATTGTTAGGAGGAGTAAAAATGAGTGAACAGCCAATGTATAAGAGAGTATTACTAAAGATAAGTGGGGAAGCCCTTTCTGGAGGGACTGGATTTGGTATAAACAACGATGTTGTAAGTGAAATCTCTTTAGGTATCAAGAAGCTTAATGATGTAGGCGTAGAGGTAGCCGTTGTCGTAGGTGGAGGAAACTTTTGGAGAGGCAGAACTAGCCAGGGTATGGACAGGACGACTGCTGACTATATAGGTATGTTGGCAACAGTTATGAATGCCATGGCCTTACAGGATTCACTGGAAAATATTGGCGTGCCAACAAGAGTTCAGACAGGTATAGAAATGAACAAGGTAGCAGAACCATACATCAGAAGAAGAGCTGTCAGACACCTTGAAAAGGGTAGGGTAGTTATATTTGGGGCAGGAACAGGTAACCCATACTTCTCAACAGATACTGCTGCAGCCTTGAGAGCTGCTGAAATGGAGGCAGATGTAATCCTTCTTGCTAAGAACGTAGATGCTGTATATGACAAGGATCCAAAGGAGCACGCTGATGCTAAGAAGTTCACTAAGCTTTCATATATGGAAGTTATTAATAGGGAGCTGAAGGTAATGGATTCAACTGCAACTTCTTTATGCATGGACAACAAGATAACTATTAAGGTATTCGAATTAAATACTGAAAATATAATTAAGGTTGTTTATGGAGAAGATGTAGGTACTACAGTAGAATAGTAAGTGAAATCGTAGTATAATATATATAAGTGGAATTTTAAAATTTAGGCGCATATATGCGCGTATTAGGAGGTAAAATATGAGACTTGATGTGCATGTTCAATTAGAAGAACAAATGGAAAAGACGATAGAGGCCTTAAAGTTTGAATTTGGAACTATCAGGGCTGGTAGAGCTAATGCTTCAATGTTGGATAAGGTAAGGGTTGACTACTATGGAACACCTACACCAGTAAACCAGATGGCTGCTATTGCTGTATCAGAGGGTAGAATACTAACAATAACTCCATGGGATAAGTCTAGTATTCATACTATAGAAAAGGCAATATCAGAGTCTGATATTGGTATAGCACCAGCTAATGATGGTTCTGTAATTAGACTAGTAGTGCCACCGCTAACAGAAGAAAGAAGAAAAGAACTAGCCAAGAAGGCATCTAAGGCTTCTGAAACTTTCAAGGTAAGAATCAGAAATGAAAGAAGAGATGCTAATGACAAGATTAAGAAGATGGAAAAGGCAGGAGAACTAGCTGAAGACGACGCAAAGAAGGCAGTAGATGAGGTTCAGAAGATCACTGACAAGTACATCAAGACTATTGAGCAGATCACTGCTGATAAAGAAAAAGATATAATGGAAGTGTAAAATGGAAAATTTATTCTATGATATAAACTTGGACAAGGTACCTGCCCATATAGCCATCATTATGGATGGTAATGGTAGATGGGCCAAGTCAAGATTTATGCCTAGAACCTATGGACACAAGGTTGGTGTAGAAACTATAAGGAAGGTAGTAAAGGAATGCTCTAGACTTGGAGTGAAGTACCTGACACTCTATGCCTTTTCCACTGAAAACTGGAAGCGTCCAAAGGATGAGGTATCAGCCTTGATGGGTCTCTTGGTCAAGTATCTGAGAAATGAATTAGAAGAACTGCATAAAAATAATGTCAAGATACTTACTATAGGTGATATTAGCAAGCTACCTGAGGCCTGTATAGAAGAACTAGCCCTTGCCAAGGAAAAGACTAAGGATAATACCGGTCTTGTAATGTCACTTGCCCTAAATTACGGTGGTAGAAATGACTTGGTAAATGCAGTTAAGAATATCAGTCAGGACCTAGTAGATGGGAAAATTTCATTAGATGATATTGGTGATAATCTTATATCAAGCCACTTGTCGACTAATGAATCTCCAGATCCAGACCTAGTTATAAGGACGAGTGGAGAGCAGAGACTAAGCAACTTCCTGTTGTGGGAGCTAGCCTATTCAGAGTTTTATTTTACTGATATCCACTGGCCTGATTTTGATGAAAAGGAGCTACAAAAGGCTATTTTTGCTTATCAGAGCAGGGATAGGCGTTTTGGTGCTATAAAGTAGGGGTGAACTCATGAAGAAGAGATTGGTTTCCGCAATGATTATGCTACCACTCCTAATACTTGTGGTGTTAGGTGGGCTTCCACTATATCTTGGTGGTCTAGTCCTTATGGGGGTAGCCTTACATGAATTTTATAATGCATTTGATATAATCCAAAAGCGTCCAATATATGAGATTGGATATGCATTTGTGGCATGTATGTTCTTAGCTAATCTATTTGTATTTGATACAGGCGCATATGCCTTTATATTGTTCATACTATTCTTGGTGGCGATTATATATGTGTTAAGACAAAAGAGGGATGTCATCGACCTGTCATTGACCTTCTCTGGAATCCTGTACATATGCTTTTGTTTTAACTACATAATTTTGATATCTGAAAGACTTGATAGGGGCCATATATATGTTTGGTTGGTATTTATAATTGCCTTTCTAACAGATACCTTCGCCTACTTTGTTGGAAGAAGGTTTGGTAGGCACAAGCTAATGCCTAAGACCAGCCCGAAAAAGACAATAGAGGGAAGCATTGGTGGTATTGCCGGCTCAACTATTGCATGTATAGTATTTGGTCTAATATTCAAGCTTTCAATAGGCATAATGGTAATTATAGCAATATTTGGTAGTATTATTGCCCAGATGGGAGACCTTATTGCATCAGCAATTAAGAGGTATGTAGGAATCAAGGATTATGGAAAGTTAATTCCAGGACACGGTGGTGTTTTGGACAGGTTCGATAGTGTGTTATTGGTAGCGCCATATGTTTATTTTGTATTGGTCTACCTTTTAAAGTAAATTTGTGATATAATTGAATATATAAATTCAGAGTGATCAAATAGCTATTGAATGACCCTCTGCCTTGTATGAGGTAGGGGGTCTTTTTTATAAGGACAGCCCTGGTTGGACAAGCCAATATATGAGGGGGTCCCGGCTTGGATGGTAAGGACCACTACAAGCATCGTATTTTGTTTGGAGGACAACATGAAAAGAAAAACAAAGCTTGGGAAAAAATCATACCTAACACTACTAGCAATATGCCTAGGAATGTCAATATCACTTACAGGCTGTGGGGACAATAAATCTTCTACTGACACAAAGGGGACTAAAACAAGCACTAGCCAGGTCAAGAGCCTAGTTAATAAGGATGGAGATAATATAGAGACTAGGTACAAGACACCTGAAGGCTATACAAGGGTGAAGGTTGCAAATGACTCATTTGGAGAATTTTTAAGACAGGAAAAGTTAAAAAAATATGGGGAAAAGTCTTATTACTATAATGGTAAGGCTAAACCATCAGAGGGTGTATATGATTCAGTATTTGATATAGACTTAGGCGGAAAAATCTCCTTCACTGTGCAGATGCTTGCTTTAAGTTTAGGGGAGACTACCTATATAAATCAGGCCAGTATGACAAAATTAAGTTTAACTTTGTATCATCAGGTGTGGCAGATTTTTCTAAGTATACCAAGGGATACAGGGTAGATCCTGAATCAGGTCAGTACTTTTTGATGGCAGAACCAGATAGTTCAGAGGCTGTATATAAGAAGTTTATGAATCTTGTCTATGGCTACTGTGGCACCCTATCCTTGGTAAAGGATACTCATGATGTAGATATTGACGATATGCAGATAGGAGATGTCTTTGTAAGAGGTGGAACTCCAGGGACTAAGAGGGTAGGTCATGCTATTATGGTTATAGACATGGCTGAAAACCATAAGGGCCAGAAGGTATTTATGCTAGCCCAATCATATATGCCAGCTCAGCAGACCCAGGTCCTAGTAAATAAGGCTGATAAGGAATTGAGTCCTTGGTATAGCCTAGACCAGGTCAAGAAGGCTGGTAAGATGGTAACACCTCAGTGGACCTTTGAACTAAATGAATTAAAACGATTCAACTAAATACTTGAAATGCCTTGAAAATGCTTAAAAAGTATGGTATTATAGATGTATTGAATATGTGTTTTAAATGTGAGGCATTTTTTGGCTCACATTTTTTCATGCTGGTATCATTGCCTGACAAATCACTACTAAAAGTGGTATATTGATAGGCCTGATATAGACAATTTAATATTTTGACAATTGAATAGGAGGTGTGCTATGAAGAAAAACATTGCGCAGAGGGTTGAAGAAAAGATTCGGCCAAGCGTTGAAGGCTTTGGATATGAGCTTGTTGATGTGGAATACGTCAAGGAAGCAGGTGTATACTACCTAAGGGTAATTATAGACCATCAAAATGGAATAGGCCTAGACGAATGTGAAAAGGTAAGTAGGGAAATAAACCCTATACTTGATGAAGAGGACTATATAGAAGATAACTACTTCTTAGAGGTATGCTCACCAGGTATAGACAGGGTCCTTAAGAAGGACAAGGAGTTTAGTAAGTATGCAGGCAAGACTGTAGAGGTTAAGCTTATAAGAATGATGAAGACCTTAAGACTAAGCAGTTTGAAGCTGAGTTGAGAGGACTTGATCAGGATGGTATGGTAGTGGTATCTATAGGTGATACAGAAAAGAAATTTGATAGAAAAGAAATTGCCCAGATAAGGCTGGCAGTTGTATTTTAAATAGGTAAATAAATCGGAGGTAATAATGAATACAGAATTTATGCAGGCCCTTGATGAGCTTGTAAGAGATAGGGGAATAGACAAGGATGTATTGCTAGAAACTATAGAACAGGCATTGACATCTGCCTACAAGAAGAACTTCGGTTCTGCCCAGAACGTCAGAATAGATATGAATAGGGAAACAGGTGATATAAAGGTATATTCGCAGAGAGTGGTTGTAGACGAGTCAGACCTATACGATAACTTCCTAGAAATTGAGCTATCCGAGGCCAGGGAAATCAACCAGTCATATGAGCTTGGTGACATAATTGAGCATGAGGTAACTCCAAGAGACTTTGGTAGAATAGCGGCCCAGACAGCTAAGCAGATAGTAGTTCAGAAGATAAGAGAGGCTGAACGTGAAATGACATACAATGAATTCCTAGAAAAGCAGGATGAACTAGTAACTGGAGAAATATCTAGGACTTCATCAAGAGATGGCAAGCAGATAGTATTTGTCCAAATAGGTAAGGGTGAGGGCGTTTTACTACAGAGCGAACAAATTAGGGGTGAAGACTATAGGATAGGTAGCAATATGAAATTCTATGTCCTTGAGGTAAACAAGACTAACAAGAATCCTCAGATATTACTATCAAGGTCTAATGCTGGCCTAGTAAAGAGACTTTTTGAAATGGAAGTCCCTGAAATTCAGGAAGGTATCGTCCATATCAAGTCTATCTCTAGAGAGGCTGGATCTAGAACAAAGATGGCTGTAAAGTCTATAGACGACAAGATCGATCCAATTGGTGCTTGTGTAGGTACGCAGGGTGCCAGGGTAAGAAATATTGTTGACGAGCTTGGAGATGAAAAGATAGATATAGTTAAGTATAGTGATGACCCATCTACATTTATAGAAGCTGCCCTTAGTCCGTCTAAGGTTACAAAGGTATTTGTGGACGAAGCAAATAAGTCTGCCATAGTAATAGTGCCAGACTACCAGCTATCACTTGCCATTGGTAAGGAGGGTCAGAATGCAAGACTAGCAGCTAGATTAACTAACTGGAAGATTGATATCAAGCCAGAATCAGAATTTGGTCCGGATGAAGAGGCTGCCCTACTAGAGGAAATAGAAAACAACCAGATGGCGGCTGAAGAGGAAGCTAAGAGATTGGCAAAAGAGGCTGAACTAAAGGCCGAGAAAGTAAATGATGACCAGGTAGGGGCTAATGAAGCCAATGATACTTCAGAACTAGAGGTTCAAGAAGCTAAGGAAGAAATAGAAGAGTAAGACTGGTAATAGGCCTATAGGGTCAAAAGTCACTATAGGTAAGATATATGTTGGAGGTGTCCAATGCAGAAGCAGAAAAAAGTACCCCAGAGAAAGTGCATAGTTTGTCAAACTAGGGATGCAAAAAAGGGGTTAATTAGGGTCGTAAAAAATAAGGAAAATGAAATATTTATAGATCCTACAGGCAGGGCCAATGGTAGGGGGGCCTATGTATGTGCCAACCAGGAATGTCTAACAAAGGCCATCAAGTCTAAGCAACTGAATAGGGCCTTTAGGATGGATGTAGATGATCAAGTATATGAACACCTACTAGGCCAACTAGAAAAGCTAGAGGATTAGTAGTATGCAGGAAAAAAAAATATACTCATGGTTGGGTCTAGCTATGAGGTCAGGAAACCTGGTATCAGGCGATGATACAACCCTAAGAGACCTTAAAAAAATGAGACTAAGCCTAATTATAATAGCTGATGATGCATCAGCCAACACTAAAAAATTATTCACAGACAAGTCCAGCTATAGAAATATAGCCTGCAGACAATTCGGAACCAAGGAAGAATTGGGCAGGTCTATAGGAAAAAGTCCCAGGGCTGTACTTGGAATAAAGGACAAGAAAATGTCAGACCAGATATTAATCTTGTTAGATGGGACTCAGATATAGGAGGTGGTTTTTATGTCTAAGACTAGCATAAAAAATATTGCCGAAGATTATAAGATGAGCGAAAAAGAAATCGCAAAAAAAATTAATGACTTTGGTGTAGAAACAACAGAAGATAAGAAACATTTAGAGGGTGAAAACCTACAGCTATTTATAGAAATGCTGAATGAAGAAATAAGGAAGCCAAGGGTAATGTAGTTGAAGTTGAGGGCAAGATAACTGTCCAAGAAATTGCAACTCAGATGGATAGACCTGCTTCAGAAGTAATTATGAAATTGATGAAGATGGGTACTATGGCTACTATAAACCAGGAAATAAGCTTTGATATAGCTGCCCTAGTATGTAGTGAATTTGGCTTTACCCTAATGAGGTCTGACAACTCAGAAATAGAAGAGCTAGAAATAGAAGCCTTAATGGAAATGGAAGAGGATGATGAAAAGGATCTAGTGCCTAGACCACCAGTGGTAACAGTAATGGGTCACGTTGACCACGGTAAGACATCCCTTCTAGATGCAATTAGAGATACAGATGTAATATCTGGAGAAGCTGGTGGTATTACACAGCACATAGGTGCATCTGAGGTCAAGATAAATGGTCAGAAGATAGTATTCTTGGATACACCAGGTCATGAGGCCTTCACATCAATGAGGGCAAGAGGTGCCCAGGTTACAGATATAGCTATCCTTGTAGTTGCTGCAGATGACGGTATCATGCCACAGACAATAGAGGCAATAAACCATGCCAAGGCAGCGAATGTTCCCCTAATTGTAGCAATTAATAAAATAGACAAGCCAGGTGCTAACCCAGAAAGGGTAAAACAGGAATTGTCTGAACAGGGACTTTTGGTTGAAGACTGGGGTGGAGATGTAATCTCTGTAGAAGTGTCAGCCAAGAAGAGGATAAATATAGAAAGTCTGCTAGAAATGGTACTTCTTGTAGCTGAGGTAGAGGAGCTAAAGGCAAATCCTAACAAGAGGGCTGTTGGTACTGTAATAGAGGCAGAACTCGACAAGGCAAGGGGTCCAGTTGCAACTGTATTAGTACAGGGTGGTACTCTAAGCGTTGGAGATCCAATAGTTGCGGGTGTAGCATCTGGTAAGGTTAGAGCTATGATTAACTACAAGGGCAAGAGAATCAAGCAGGCAGGTCCTTCTACAGCAGTAGAAATACTTGGTCTATCTGAAGTTCCAGCTGGTGGTGACCAGTTCGCTGAAACACCAAATGACAAGACAGCTAGACTTATAGCTGAAAAGAGGCAGGCAATGCAGAGAGAGGAAATGTTGAAGGCTTCTTCAAAGATATCTCTTGATGACCTATTTGCCCAGATGTCGGAAGGAAAGGTTAAGGACCTTAATATAGTAATAAAGGCTGATGTCCAGGGTTCTGTACAGGCTGTAAAGCAGTCTTTAGAAAAACTATCTAACGAAGAGGTTGCCATAAAGGTAATCCACGGCGGAGTTGGTGCTATAACAGAATCAGACGTATTACTAGCATCTGCATCCAATGCCATAATCATAGGCTTCAATGTTAGGCCAGTATCAGGATCAGAGCAGGTAGCTGAAAAGGAATCTGTTGATATAAGAACTTACACAATTATATACAAGGCAATTGAGGATATCAAGGCTGCCATGAGTGGTATGCTGGATCCTGACTATGTAGATGAAGATACAGGTAAGGTAGAAATTAGAGAAATATACAAGATATCTGGTGTAGGAACAGTTGCCGGCTGTTATGTAACATCAGGTAAGATAATGAGAGCCTCTAAGGTTAGGATTGTTAGGGATGGTATAATCATCCATGAAGGCGAGCTAGCTGCTTTAAAGAGGTTCAAAGATGATGTAAAGGAAGTAGCCCAGGGATCGAATGTGGTCTAAGCTTTGTTAACTATAACGATATCAAACCGGGTGATGTAGTAGAGGCATATATCACTAAAGAGGTCGAAAGAACTCTAGACTAATAGTGCCTCAGAAAAGAGAGGTATAATATGGCTTCAAACAGGATAAAAAGAATTAGTGAAGAAGTAAAAAAGGTAGTCAGCACCATGCTGATTAATGGGATCAAAGATCCAAGAATCACTTCAATGATCAGTGTAACTGATGTAGAGGTTACAAATGACCTAAGATATGCCTTTGTATATATAAGCATACTAGGTGGGGACAAGGAAGCCTCTTTAGAGGGTCTAAACTCAGCTAGAGGCTATATAAGAAGAGAGGTAGGTAGACAGGTCAAGCTTAGATATGCACCTGAAATTATCTTCAAAATAGATGATTCTATTGAAAGAGGTATGTACATGGATGAGCTGATCAAGAGTGTCAACAAGGATGGAGATCATTAATTAAATGTAAAGTAAAAGGAACTCTTTAGGTATTTTCCTAAGGGGTTTCTTTTTGTATTGGGGAACATCTAAACCTAGAAATATTTAAAAAATCACAAGGACAAATCCCTGCATAAGATAGGGACATTAAAATCACAATAAGCTTATATATCAAATTATATTGTCATATATATGATAATTGCTGTATAATAAAGAGTGGATTATGCTGAGGAGGTAGAAGGATGGCTGAGATTAAAAATAGGAGCCTGTCAGAGGAGTTCCTTATAGAAATAGATAAGATAATTGATTATATATTATGTAACGACAAATTTGTGGTGACTTCCCACATAAATCCAGATGGTGACAATATAGGTTCATCATTGGCTATGTGTGGATTCCTAGAAGCCCTGGATAAGGAATATATATATCTATTAGATGATGCCTATCCTAGTAGCCTGGTCTTCTTAAACAGGGAAGGGCTTAGGAAAATTTCCGACCAGGTACCTAGCCTAGAGGGGTATACTGTTATAGCCCAGGATTCAGGGTCTTATGAGAGAATATGTATGGATAAGGACCTGCTTGAGACTTCAAGGGGCATTATATGTATTGACCACCACCACACAAATGGGGACTATGGCTTTATAAACTATATAGATGCCAAGGCATCCTCTACATGTGAGTTGGTCTATAATATTATCACTAGGTATGAAGACATAAAGGCTATGCCTATAATAGGTCCAGAAATAGGAACATGCCTTTATGCTGGACTGGTTACAGATACTGGAAACTTCCAGTACTCTAATACAGAACCATCATCCTTCTTGATGGCCGCCGACCTAATTGCTAGAGGGGCTAAAAAGCAGCTAGTAATAGAAAATGTATACCAAAAGAATTCACCAGCCTATTATAGGATATTGGGTGAATGCCTAAATAATCTTGAGATTATTGATTCGAAAATATGCATAGCAATTGTTACCAAAGAAATGTTGGATAAGTACGGTCTTGAGTATGGAGACATTGATGCAATTATACCTTATACTAGAGATATAGATGGGGTTGAACTAGGAATATTTATTAAACAGAAAGAGATTGATGAAATAAAGGTTAGTCTAAGGTCAAAGTCATATATTGACTGTACAGAATTGGCAGCTACCTTCGATGGTGGAGGCCATGTAAGGGCATCAGGCTGTACATTTAGAGATAAAAGCGTTGAAGAGGTTAGAAACATGCTTCTTGAACAAGCAAAGAAACTTTTTTAGAAGGTAGGATTTAATGGATAGAATTTTTAATATTTACAAGCCTGCAGGAATGACATCACATGATGTTGTCTACAAGGTGAGAAAAATATTGGGTATAAAGAAGGTTGGTCATACCGGTACCTTGGATCCTGATGCGGTAGGAGTATTACCTATATGTGTGGGAAGGGCTACTAAGGTATGCGACCTAATATTAAATAAGGATAAGACCTATGTATGTAATATGATCTTGGGCATTGAGACCGACACCTATGATTCTTCTGGTAATGTGGTAGAAGAAAGGGATCCATCAGGCCTTGTTGAAGAGGATATAATTAGAGCTCTTAATAGCCAACTTGGACCAATTGATCAGCTTCCACCAAATATTCAGCCCTAAAAGTAAGGGGAAAGAGGATGTGCGACCTAGTAAGGGCTGGCAAGGGTGACCAGATTCAGCTTGTAGCTAGGAGGGTTGTAATAAAGAGGATTAATATACTTTCTATTGACCTACCTAAGCTTAGCTTTGAGGTAGAGTGTAGTAAGGGGACCTATGTTAGGAGTATCTGTCATGACCTCGGTCAACTGCTAGGAGTAGGAGGACATATGACAGGATTAATTAGGTCCAAAACGGGTATATTTGAAATAGATAAGGCAATTAGTCTTGAAGACCTTGAAAGACTCAGAGATGAGGATAAGCTTGAAGAAAATTCATGGTCAGTGGAGGATGTTCTTTCAGACCTGCCATATATAGTACTGAAGGATAATGCTGTTAAGTACTATTCTAATGGTGGTAAGATTGAGGATAGAAGATTTGATGACCACAGCCTGGATGAAAACTCTGACCTAGTTAGGGTATATTCTAAAGAGAGCTTTATTGGCTCAGGGCAAATTATTAGGCAGGATGGTCAGCTTATGGTAAAGAGTCATAAGTTTTTCTAGTAGGGCAAGCGGTAGAGACTTTTTGCCAATATTAAAATCGAAATAGAAATAATGCAGAAGATAGGTGCTTTATAATAGATTATAAAGAAATAGGTGATTTAATGATAGTTTTTAATAGTATAGAAGATATAGTTTTGGATTCAAATACATGTGTAACTATAGGTAATTTTGATGGTGTCCACTTAGGTCACCAGGAATTGATATCCAAGACAGTCAAATATGCTAAGGATAATAAACTGAAAAGTGTGGTGTTCACTTTTTCTAACCATCCAGTTAATTTTTTCAGGCCTGGATATGTAAAAAATATAATAAGTCAAGACCAAAAACAGGCTCTAATTGAAAGGCTAGGTGTTGATGTATACGTAAACATACCCTTTGATGTAAGTATGACCCAGATATCTGCTAGGGATTATATTAAGGAAATCCTAGTTGACAAGCTAGGCACTAAAAAGGTTATTGTTGGCCATGACTTCTCTTTTGCTAGAAAAAAGGAGGGTAATCCTGAAAAGTTGATAGACTTTGGTAGGGAGTACAATTTTGATGTTGAAATAGTTACGCCTGTCCTATTAGATGGAAAGAGGGTGAGTTCAACTGACATTAGGGCTATGATAAGTAATGGTGATGTTGCTGGTGCTAAAAACTCTTGGGTCAATATTATTGTATAGAGGGTATAGTTGTAGAGGGTAGGCAGATAGGTAGGACTATAGGTTTTCCTACAGCCAATATAGACTTTGACAAGTCTATGGTAATTCCAAGAAGGGGTATATATGCAACTCTAGCTACTGTGGATGGAAACATTTACTGTGGTGCTACCAATATTGGTACTAATCCAACTGTTCACGGAAAAAAGGTGACAATTGAGACCTATATATTGGATTTTGACCAGATGATATATGGCAAAGAACTCAAAGTTGAATTTGTTGAGCATATGCGTGATGAGGTTAAATTTGAAAGTAAAGAGGATCTTATGAACCAGCTCAAGAAGGATGTAGCCTATGTTAGGGAAAATTATGTATCCTGTCTAAAATCGAGCATTGATAGGGTTAAATAAGGCTTGTATTTGAAAATATGATATGTTATAATAATAGAGGTTTAACCATGGCTCGGCAAACGAGGCTCCACTCCTTGCTTAGCTAATGGCGATTTTTAAATTTTTAGGAGGAAAGAAATGAATAAGGAACAAATAATCAAGGATTTTGGTAGAAAAGAAGGAGATACAGGTTCTCCAGAAGTACAGATAGCTTTACTAACAGCTAGAATTAATGAACTTAATGAACACTTAAAGGTTCATAAGAAGGACCACCACTCAAGAAGAGGTCTATTAAAGATGGTTGGTAGAAGAAGAAATCTACTAGGATATTTGAAGAAGAACGATCTAGAAGGTTACAGAGCCTTAATAGCTAGATTAGGACTAAGAAAATAATTTCTTTAAGCAGGTGTGATTAGTTTCATATCTGCTTTTTTACGTATATAAAAGACGTATATTATAAAAATAGCTAGAAATATGTTTTTCTAGCTACAAATTAAGCTTTGAAATCAATAAAAATATATATTTATAGGTGTCAATATGGTATAATAGATTATATTGACTTAATTATAAATAAGTTTAGGAGGTAGGACTTTGGACATAAAATTGATATGTGATAGTTTATGTGATATTCCCGATGAATTGTATGAAAAAGAGTATCTGGAAGTAGTCCCATTAACTTTGATATTGGATGGTAAAGAGTATAGAGATAATATAGACCTAACTAAGGAAGAATTTTATGAAAGGGCTTTGAAGTCTGACCAGGTGCCAAACTTCCCAGGCTACATATGTACAGTTTAAGGAAGCATTTGATAGGGCAATGGAAGAAGGCAAGAGGGTCATATGCATCACTGGAGCATCTACTAAGAGTGGTACCTACCAGAGTGCTGTATTGGCAAAAAATGATACAGATGGACCGATTCATGTGTTCGATACAGAACAGTTATCTTTGGGAGCAGGCCAGTATATAGTAAGGGCATGTGATATGATAGATGAGGGGCTTTCTTATGATGATGTATTATCAGGTCTTGAAACTGTAAGAGATACCGTTAGCATCCTGTTTGCACCATCATCCTTTGATTTCCTAAAGAAGAGTGGTAGGGTAAACCTATCTACTGCAATATTGGGTAATATGCTGAGTATAAAGCCTATATTTATCATGGAAAAGGGAGAAATTTCCCTGGCAGCTAAGGTTAGAGGGGTTAAGAAGCTAGTTACTAAGCTAGTTGATATGGTTCTAGAGAAAAATGAAAAGTATTTGAGTGAGATTACAGTCATAGTTGGCTATGGGTCAAACCTTGAGAACCTTGCTAAATTTAAGGAAGAAATTGAAATGAGACTAAAGGACAAGGTAAAGAAGATTGTCTATGCAAAGGGTGGTGCCTGCATATGCTCACATACAGGTCCGGATATAATTGCTATTAGTTATTCAAAGTAATATAGAGGCAGCAGGCCCTTGTCTTATTGGTCTGCCATTTAATTAGATAGTAATAATTGTTAAGATAAAGAAGTAAGAGGAGGAAACTATGTTCGAACATAGAATTTTTAAAACGGAAATCGCCGGTAGAACACTAACTGTTGAGATTGGTAAGATTGCCGAAATGACAAATGGTAACTGTATTATCAGCTATGGTGATACTATGTTAATGGTTAATGTGACTAAGTCAGCACAGCCAAGAGATGGGATTGACTTTTTCCCGCTAAGTGTAGATTTTGAAGAAAAATTGTATTCAGTTGGTAAGATACCAGGTGGATTTTTAAAGAGGGAAGGTAAGGCTTCTGAGAAGGCTACCTTGACTTCTAGATTGATAGATAGGCCTATCAGGCCACTATTCCCAGAGGGGTTTAGAAATGACGTTCAGGTTGTTGCTACGGTACTATCTGTTGAGCAGGACTGTACTCCTGATATAGTAGCAATGCTTGGTTCTTCTATAGCCCTATCTATATCTGATATACCTTTCAATGGACCAACTGCATCAGTTTTAGTAGGTCTTGTTGATGGTGAATTTGTATTAAACCCTAACCAGCAGCAGAGGGAGGAAAGTGACCTACATCTTGTAGTTTCTGGTACTAAGGAAGCTATAATGATGGTTGAGGCTGGTGCCAAGGAAGTTGATGATGATATAGTACTAGATGCTATCCTTTATGCCCATGAGGAAATAAAGAAGATTGTTGAATTTATAGAGGGTATTGTGGCTGAGGTTGGTCATGAAAAGTGCCCAGTTCAACTACATCTACCAAGTCCAGAAGTTGAAGCAGCTGTTAATGAATTTGCTAGAGAAAAGATGAGAGAGGCAGTTAAGACAGTTGAAAAGATGGAAAGAACTGAAAAGATGGATGCTGTAAGCGAAGAAACTATGGCCTACTTTGAGGAAAAGTGGGAAAATTTTGAAGAAGTTGCAGGAGATATAGAAGATGTCCTACATGCTATTATCAAGGATGAGGTTAGAAGCCTTATAGCAGACCACAATGTAAGACCAGACAACAGGTCTCTAGATGAAATTAGACCTATCTGGTGTGAGGTTGGTATGATACCAAGAACTCACGGTTCGGCTATATTTACAAGAGGTCAGACTCAGGTATTAAATGTAACTACATTGGGTGCTCTTGGAGATGTTCAGAAACTTGATGGATTAGATGAAGAAGAAAACAAGAGATATATGCATCACTATAATTTCCCAGCATATTCTGTTGGTGAAACCAGACCTTCAAGAGGTCCAGGTAGAAGAGAAATAGGTCATGGAGCCTTGGCTGAAAGAGCCCTATTGCCAGTAATACCTAGCAAGGAAGACTTCCCTTATGCTATAAGATTGGTATCAGAGGTATTGAGTTCTAATGGTTCTACATCTCAGGCATCTGTTTGTGCATCTACACTTTCACTTTTAGATGCCGGTGTTCCTATCAAAGACATGGTAGCTGGTATAGCTATGGGTCTAATCAAGCATCATGGCAAGGTGGCAGTATTATCAGATATTCAGGGTATGGAAGACCACCTAGGTGATATGGACTTTAAGGTTGCAGGTACTGAAAGGGGAGTAACTGCAATCCAAATGGATATCAAGATAGCTGGTATAGATGAACCTGTACTTAGACAAGCATTAAAGCAGGCTAGAGAGGGTAGACTTCACATACTTGGAGAAATGAAGAAGGTAATTACTGAGCCTAGACCAGAGCTTTCTAAGTATGCTCCAAAGATTGTAAAGATGATGATAGACCCAGACAAGATAAGGGATGTAATTGGACCTGGTGGAAAGATGATCAATAAGATTATTGATGAAACTGGTGTTAAGATTGATATAGAACAGACTGGTGAAGTATTTGTTGTAGGTGTTGAACAGGATATGATAGACAAGGCCCTAGCAATGATTGAAGAAATAGTTGCGGAGGCTGAGCCAGGCAAGATCTACAAGGGTACTGTAACAAGAATAGAAAAATTCGGTGCCTTCGTTGAGATACTACCAGGTAAGCAGGGCTTACTACATATATCTCAGATATCTAAGGAGAGAGTAGCTAAGGTTGAAGATGTTTTAGCTATCGGAGACCAGATAGAGGTTTTAGTAACTGAAATAGATGACAAGGACAGGATAAATCTTTCAATAAAGGCTATTAAGAGATAGTTTAGATTATAGTTCATTAAAGTCAGTGTGAATAGATTTTGCACTGACTTTTTCATGTTTTTGCCTGGGGTCTTCTTCTAGTCCCTTCATTATGTGAATATCTGTAAATAGGACCAGACCTGTATAAGTAAGTTGGGAGGTAATTATGACTATGAGAATAACCTATAATAAGTCTAGTAATACGAGGGCTTGTTGTAATAAGAGGTATACAATATCAAGTAATTTTAATATGAATACTGAAAACATTAGACTTTTGTCAACTAGGAGACTAAGAAGAATCTTAGCAAGTACTGTACTAGCAGGCCTTATGATATCAGGTATGTTTGCCACAGGCCATGCCCTTGAAAGGCTGGCTGGTAAGGATAGGTTTACTACGGCTGTTGAAATATCAAAGAGGATAAATGCTGATAATGGGACTATAATAGTAGCAAATGCCAGGTCCTATGTAGATGCCCTTTCTGGGGGAAGCTTAGCTGTAGCCAGCCAAGGGAGCATACTATTAGTCGAAAAAAATGCCATACCTAGCCATACCTTGGATGAAATCGAAAGAGTTAAACCAAGTAAGATCTATATACTAGGAGGTTATTCATCTGTATCGCCTACTGTAGAGAATGACCTGAGGATAAGGGGCTACGATATAATCAGGATAAGTGGTCAGGATAGGTACCAGACGTCCGAGAAGATTGTCGATGAGATTATAGATAAGTATGGGGCTGAGGGCTTGTGTCTTGTATCAAACCAGATGGATGCTATTTCGGCCTGTGCCTATTGTGGCGGCAAAAAACCAATCTTACTTATCAATAAGTCAAAAGCCAGTGACCACATAGGTATAAAGTATGAAAAATTAAACAAGTTTGCCATTGGTGGTAGAGATTCTATCGGCCAAGATCTTTATAATAGACTAGGTTTAAAGAATAGGATAGCTGGTAAGGATAGGTATGATACAGCTATTGAGATTTCGAAGCTTATAAGTGGAGATAAGGCTTATATAGCTTCTGGCCAAAACATAATAGATGCCCTTTCCTTGGGGCCACTTGCCTACAAGGATGGGGCAGGAATTATACTGACTAAGGTATCTGGTATTGATAAGACATATGAATCATATATAAATAGTAAATATAAGGAAATAAATTTGGTCGGTGGACGAAAATGGGTACCTGATAGTTTATTTAAATCAAAGGTGTCAGGCGAGATAAATACAGGTGGGTATACAAATCCCCCAATAAATAATAGGTCCTCCTATGAATACTGGGACTACTATAACCATTATGACAAGACTATACTATATAGCCAGGACCAGCTAAAGGAAATTAACCAAAAAAATATATCTAGATCAAAGTACCTAAACAAACTAGAGGACATAAAGGGCCAGTATGGCTTTGTAGCAAATAGGACAATTATAAGGGAGGGTCCAGGTCCTATGAATTCCTCAGATAGACAGGACCAGGGGGCCTTAACAGGCCTATTCCCATGGGATGAGGTCGTAATAGTCGGATACAACTCAGACAAGACTTGGGCAAGAGTATATTGCCTTGACTACACTGGTTGGATTCCAACTAAAAACATAATGAAGGTGACAAAGGAAGAGCTTTTGGCTAATAGAAATGTAGATTTTGCTACCTATATAAACAGACAAAAATCAATATCCGGATATACTATTGATATGGGTACTAGGATGCCAATTATTTCGGAGGATGCTAGTAGCTATAAACTTGCAATGCCTCTTGCAGGGGAAAGTTATAGGACAAGTACAATTAGTCTAGATAAGTTTGAGGTTACTAGGTCATACCTTGACTTTAGTCAGGCCAACCTAATCAAGCAGGCTTTAAAGTTTCAGGGAGAAAACTATGGCTGGGGACATAGCAATAATGCAAGAGACTGCTCTGGCTTTATCAGGGATGTTTACAGGTCTTTTGGTATAGTTATTGCTAGGGATGCAGGTCAGCAGGCTATGGATACAATAGGAACTTACATAGACCTTAGTCAATATACTAGTAGGGCTTCAAAAGAGGCTTTTCTAATAAGGCAGAAGCCGGGAATTTGTATGTATATGCAGGGCCATGTCATGATGTATTTGGGCAAGGATGCAAACTCTAGACCAAATATGGTACACCAGTATGGCTATGCATTTGTAAATGGAAGGAAAACAGGAGTTTTTAGAAATGAAATAACTGATGTTGCTAAGCAGGTAAGCTCATCTTCAGCCTTTATAGATTATGTAACGTCAGGACGTGACTTTACTAGCCTATCTTACTAGTTTTATAGCGGGACAAGGGGAGACCTGATGGGTATTATATACATAAATCAGGGGACATTATTTGCTAGTACATTTTTAATTAAGAAAACTATGTTAGAATAATACTGGAGTTAGACATATTTTGACTGTCAATATCTATGTCAGCCAATAAAATTGAGATTTTGTGATTATAATATGTCGATAAGGAGATAGGATGATAAAATACAAGACATTGAAAAATGGATTGAGGATAGTAGCTGAGGAAATACCCTATGTTAGGTCGGTATCAGCGGGTGTTTGGATAAATGTTGGTGCCAGGATGGAGCTAGGATATCCAAGGGGTCTAGCCCACTTTATAGAGCATATGCTATTTAAGGGAACTGATACAAGGTCCTCTAAAAAAATATCTAATGATATAGACTATTATGGGGGATTTTTAAATGCTTTTACTAGCCATGACCATACATGTTACCATGTAAAGATGCCCTATAACCATATATTGGAGGGCCTTGATGTCATAGGGGACCTACTAACTAGTTCATTGTTTCTAGAAAGCGATATAGAGAAGGAAAAGCTAGTAATTAGGGATGAAATCAAGATGTATGAGGATTCGCCTGAAGACTACCTACGTGAGGAACTCTTGAAGAGGACCTATTCTAATAGAGGAATCGGTAGGTCAGTATTGGGTAGTGTAGAGTCCTTAATAGAAATTACCAGAGATCATATATGTCAATTCTTTGCAAGATACTACATACCAAATAATGCTGTCTTGGTTATGAGTGGAAATTTTATTCTTGAAGATATAGTAGAAAGGCTAGAGGAGATATTTTCTAAATGGGCTCCTAGAGAGATTTCAATATCAAGAGAGGAACAAGAATTTAAGCCTCAATACTATATAGAGGATAGGGATGATGAACAGTCAAATATCGGTATTATATTCCCTTGTCCAAGCGACAATAATTATAAGGATTTTATTGGAGTAAAGCTATTAAATAATATTTTGGGTAATTCTACAAGCTCTAGGCTCTTCCAAAATATAAGAGAAGATAGGGGACTTACCTATAATATAGCTTCCTATGATTCTTTCTACGTAGATTATGCAGAATTGGGTATATATTCAAGCATGGCTGATGATAACCTATACCAGGTATATAAACTGATTATGGATGAAATATATAGTATAAAAGAGGATTATATCAGTCAGGATGAACTAGAATTTGCCAAGGAACAGTACAAGGGTAGTGTTCTTATGAATATTGAAGACACAGAGGATAGGATGCTCCTAATTGGTGAGTATGAAGTAAATGACAAGAGACTCCTTTCTGTTGATGACAAAATGGAGATTGTTGAGTCAATAGACCTAGACTATATCAAGGGTCTTATAGATAAGATATTTGGGGGTCCTATGTCTATTGGAGTAACAGGAAGGTCAGCGACTTCCCTGATTGGTCAAATTAAAGATTTAAGTGAGGTGAAATAATGCCTAGTAAAAAGAGTAGGCAACCTAGTAGGAGGTCAGGACCACCTGCCAAGCTTGCGAATAACAATAAAAAAAGAAAACAGAATAAAAAAACAAAGACTGGTCTTAGGATAAATGGCGAATACCAATACCTAATTTTAGTATTTATTGGGCTTTTCTTTGGCTATGGTCTGATGTCAGGTTCAAGTGCCTTAGTACCAAGGGTTATACAGCTATTATGTAAGGGTATGTTTGGTGGCCTAGCCATACTAATACCTTTTACTATGATAATCATGGGTATTGCAGGTATCCTGGAAGGCAATGAGAAGATAGATAGGTTTAAGAAGACGAAAATATTCTATATATTTGTGTTTTACATTGTAATATACTATGGTCTAATCAACTATGCGAGGACACCATCGGAAAGTCCATTCAGCCTTGATATGATACAGGACATAGTCAAGATGGGTGTTTCTAGAGAGGGTGTAGGTCTGTTACCATCTATATTGACCTACCTACTTAGCCACCTGTTAGGTTTTGTCGGTGCATGGCTCTTAACTATATTTGCAACAATACTGACAATACTTTATTTCTTTGAGATTTCAGTCAAGGATATTATAGCCTATGTCAAGAATCCTAAAGATTCAAGTAACATTATAAATAAGATTAGGATTAAGTTTGGCAAAAAGGCTAAAATTGACGGTGTAGATGACAAAACTATGCTAAATAAGACTGGCTTCTTTGAAAAAATTAGAGATAAGTTCCATAAGGATGTAGAGGAAGATGACTACCAGGATGATGCTGATGATGATAAGACTATAAAGATAGTTGGCTTTAATAAGGCTGAGGATGACTACCTAGAGATTCTCGAGGGTACCCAGGGCCTATCTGATCTAGAGATACTTCAGCAGATGCAAAATGAAGAACCTTTAATAGATGGTCTGGTTACCAAGGAGGATGATGACCTATCAAATAAAAGGCCTAATAGGTTACTTCAGTTGGATGATACCGAAGAAATATTGGGCCTAGACAAGGACTCTGAAAATATATCTGGAGGAACTAGCCTACCTAAGAGGAGGATGACTGGTCCGACAGAAGATGTCAAGCTTGGTCATATCCAAACTAGTAAGACCTACGTGGAAGAGGATAATAAGCTGATCCAGGAAAAATGAACATGAAAAAAATTTAAAAACTATAAGATGCCACCTATTTCACTATTAAATAAGGTGTCTGGTGGAGGAGATAAAAAAATCTAAGCATAGGGTCCTTGAAAATGCTCGTAGATTGGAAAAAGACCTTGCGAGACTTTGGTGTAGATGCTAATATCAACCAGGTGACTGTAGGACCTACAATTACCAGATATGAAATTCAGCCGAGTCCAGGGGTCAAGGTGAGTAAAATTGTAAACCTAACAGACGATATTGCCCTTAGTCTTGCTGCCAAGAGTATCAGGATGGAGGCCCCAATACCAGGTAAGAGTGCCATAGGTATTGAGGTTCCTAACGATGAATCACAGATGGTTAGCATTAGGGAAATAATAGATAGTGATGAGTTTAAGAACTTTAAATCGCCCCTGGTTATGGGCTTGGGTAAGGATGTCGCCGGTAGAATTATAGTTGGTGATATAGGTAAGATGCCTCACCTTTTAATAGCGGGATCTACAGGGTCTGGTAAGTCGGTTTGTGTAAATACACTTATTACCAGTATCATGTATAAGGCCAAGCCTGATGAGGTCAAATTGATGTTGATAGACCCTAAGGTAGTAGAGTTAGCCAATTACAATGGTATACCACACCTATTGGTACCAGTTGTAACAGATGCAAAGAAGGCGGCTAATGCACTTGGATGGGCAGTGAGTGAAATGAATAGAAGGTATAAGCTATTCGCTGAAAACCAGGTCAAGGATATCAGCTCCTATAATGAAAAGTCGGACGACCCACTACCTAAGATAGTCATAATTATAGACGAGTTGGCCGACCTTATGATGGTTAGTGCTAATGATGTTGAGGACCATATCTGTAGGTTAGCCCAAATGGCCAGGGCTGCGGGTATGCATCTTATTGTTGCAACCCAGAGGCCATCAGTTGACGTAATAACAGGTGTAATTAAGGCCAATATACCATCAAGAATTGCCTTTGCGGTTTCGTCCCAGACAGACTCTAGAACTATAATAGATATGGGTGGTGCAGAAAAGCTACTAGGTAAGGGAGATATGCTATTTTACCCTCTAGGAGCTGCAAAGCCTGTGAGACTTCAGGGAGCCTTTATTTCCGAGGCAGAGTCGGAGAATATAATTGATTATGTCAAGAAGGAAGCCGGTGAGATTTCATATGCGGGCGATATAGAAGAGTCTATTTCAAGTATTAATACTGAGAGAAGCGGCGATGAAGATGAGCTGCTTTATGATGCGATTGGCTTTGTTGTAGCAAATGGTCAAGCTTCATCTTCAATGCTACAAAGAAAATACAAGATAGGCTTTAATAGGGCTGCCAGATTAATTGATAATATGGAAGAGAGGGGCATAGTTGGCCCTAGCGAAGGAAGTAAGCCAAGAAAGGTATTGATTAGTCAAGAGGACCTTTCTGGCATGGAGGACTAGTAGCTTTTATGCTACAAGTCTATATTGTGAGATATGGAGGATGTAATTTGAAGATAGCATTGGAATCATTAGGATGCTCAAAAAACTTGGTTGATGCCGAGATAATGTTGGGTCTCCTTAACAAAAATGGACACCAGCTAGTAGGAGACTATAATGATGCTGATATAGTGATTGTCAACACTTGTGGCTTTATAGAATCCGCTAAGCAGGAGTCAATTGACTCTATAGTCCAGTATGCTAACCTCAAGAACGAGGGTAGTCTTAGTTACCTGCTAGTATCAGGCTGTCTAGCTCAGAGATACCCTGATGAACTTATGGAGGAGATACCAGAAATTGATGCAATAGTTGGCACAGGATCATACCAAAATATAACTGATGTAGTTGAGGATCTGACTAAGAGGGATGGCATAAGGTTGATTGAAGATATTAATTTCAGCTTTAATGAGGACCTACCTAGGTATGTATCCACTCCGGACCACCTGGCCTATCTAAAGATAGGAGAAGGCTGCGACAACCATTGTACCTATTGCATAATACCAAAACTAAGAGGTAAGTATAGGTCGAGAGATATTGAAAGCCTATTAGAAGAGGCTAAAAAACTCAAGGAAGCAGGCGTCAAGGAGCTAGTAGTAATAGCCCAGGATACGAGTGTATACGGAAGAGACCTATATGGAAAGCCTAACCTGGCAGGTCTTTTGGAAGGGCTAGCACAAATTGATTTTGATTGGATTAGGTTTATGTATTCCTATCCAGAGGGTATAAGTCAGGAGATTGTCGATGTAGTTGCCAAGTATGATAATATATGCTCATATTTTGATATACCTATGCAGCATGCAAGTGATAGGATACTTAAGCTTATGAATAGGAAGACTAGTCGTCAGGAGCTAAAAGACAAGGTTGATATGATAAGATCAAGGATTCCTGATGCAACAATAAGGACTACCTTTATAGTAGGTTTCCCAGGTGAAAGAGATGAAGATTTTGAAGAGCTTATAGACTTTGTAGAGGAAATGAAACTTGATAGGATGGGGGCCTTTACCTATTCGAGAGAAGAGGATACACCGGCTGATAAGTTAGATGGACACCTATGTCAGGAGATAAAAGATGAACGTCTACAGAGGCTAATGATGGTTCAGCAGGTTATTTCAGAAGAGCTTAACCGTAAAAAGATTGGAAAAATCTTCAAGGTCTTGATTGAAGACCAGGTTGATGATAGCCTATATATAGGCAGGACCCAATGTGATGCTGAAGATATTGATAGTGTCATATATGTAGAATCAAGACAAAATCTTGAAATAGGAGATTTTGTAAATGTAGTAGTGAAAGAAGCCTTTGAATACGACCTTAAGGGTTGTCTAGAGGATAACTAGTTTAAGAGGAGGATGGGATGAATTTACCTAATAAATTAACAGTTTTTAGAATATGTATGGTTCCACTTTTTATGCTCTTTATCTACTTGCCTATTCCCGGCAAATACCTAATTTCTTTAATTATATTTGCCTTGGCAGCAATCACTGATGCTCTGGATGGTAAGATAGCTAGAAAGTATAATTTGGTGACTGACTTTGGAAAGTTTATGGACCCTTTGGCAGATAAGCTACTAGTAATAGCGGCCTTAACCTGCATGATAAAGCCAGGTCTGGTACCAGCTTGGATAGTTGTAGTTATTGTTGCCAGAGAACTAGCTGTAAGTATAATGAGGGCTATAGCAGCTGCGGATGGTAAGGTAATAGCAGCTGGTAATAGCGGCAAACTTAAGACTGTAACACAGATGTTGGCCATTGTATTCTTATTATTGGGGGCTCATACTGATGCGAGTATAATCTTAAAAATAGGAACAGTACTTATATACATAGCAGCTATACTTACCCTATATTCGGGATATGAATATTTTTCAAAGAACAAGGAATTATTTGAAGATAGATAGACAGTATGATATTATAGCGATGAATTCAAGATATGAATCGTTTCTACATAGCTAACTATATCAATAAAATTATGGATAATAGAGAATAAGGGTGCTTTTTCTTTATGTTTTTATAAAAGTGCCTATAAAGATTTAAAGGATGACAGCCTATCTTAGTAAAGTTTGATTTTTTAGTTTAAACAAGGAAAAAGAACAATTGTTCTTGACTATGTCAACTACTTATTATATAATAAAGCTATAAGAACATATGTTTAATCGACATATTTAATTAATGGAAAGGGTAATGATATGACTATTGATAATAATAAAATGGAGGCTCTAAATGAGGCCTTAAAGAAAATCGAAAAAGAACACGGTAAGGGATCTGTAATGAAGCTTGGCGAAACTTCAGGCTTAGATGTTGATTCTATACCTACAGGTGTAATAGGCCTAGATATAGCAGCTGGAGTAGGTGGTCTGCCTAGGGGAAGAATAATTGAAGTTTATGGACCAGAATCATCAGGTAAGACAACTGTGACTCTACACTGCATAGCTGAAGCACAGAAGAGAAATGGTATAGCTGCCTTTATAGATGCAGAGCATGCTTTAGATCCAGTTTACGCTAGGTCTCTAGGGGTAGATGTGGATAACCTTATAATTTCTCAGCCTGATACAGGTGAACAGGCACTTGATATAGCAGAATCACTAATCAGATCAGGAGCAATTGATATACTTGTTATAGACTCTGTTGCGGCACTTGTACCAAAGGCTGAAATTGAAGGAGATATGGGAGATTCACATGTAGGTCTACAGGCCAGACTAATGTCTCAGGCTCTTAGAAAGCTTACTGGATCTATTAAAAAATCAAACTGTGTTGTTATATTTATCAACCAGTTAAGAGAAAAGGTTGGGGTTATGTTTGGAAACCCAGAAACTACTACTGGTGGTAGGGCCCTTAAGTTCTTCTCAACTATGAGAATAGAGGTTAGAAGGATTGATTCTATAAAGCAGGGTGATAAGATTCTAGGCAATAGGACTAGAATAAAGATAGTAAAGAATAAGGTTGCTCCACCATTCAAGCAGATAGAGTTTGATATTATGTACGGTACAGGTATATCTAAGTCAGGAGACCTTCTAGATGTGGCAGTAGGTATAGATGTTATAAAGAAGGCTGGTGCTTGGTATAGCTATAATGATGAAAAAATGGGACAGGGTAGAGAAAACTCTAAGAACTTTCTAGAAGAAAATGAAGATATAGCAGCTGAAATAGAGGCTAAGGTTAGAGAATACTACGGACTCCCAGTAGATGGAACAGACTTAAAGTCTAGTTCTGAAGAAGAGCAGATGCAGTTTTAATCCTGCCAACTCTTATAAGTTATAAATAATAAATAGCGTAGCCTTGCTAGTGACAAAGTCTTTAAATAAATATTTAAGACTATATTGCTAGCAAGGCTTTTTTATTCTTATAAAAATGGCCAGGATTTATTTAATGAAATAAGAACCTGACCAAAAGGATATTTTATTCAATAATTTATTTTGTAATAGCCTATAGGAAATCAGAAAAATCAAATAAGCTAGAATCTACACTAAGATTTCTATTATCCTTTAGTAATACGTCGTGAGCTCCACCCTCAACAATAGAAGTAGAAGATACAACAGTCAACTTGGCCTTTTCCTGTAATTCAGGTATTGAAAGGGCACCACAGTTACACATAGTTGATCTTACCTTTGATAGAGTAAGACCAACATTGTCCTTTAATGAACCAGCATATGGTACATAAGAGTCAACACCCTCTTCAAAAGAAAGTTTCTTGTCTCCACCTAGGTCATATCTCTGCCAGTTTCTAGCTCTAGCAGAACCTTCACCCCAGTATTCCTTCATATAAGAACCGTTTAAATTTACCTTGTTTGTAGGAGATTCATCAAATCTAGAGAAATACCTACCCAACATTACAAAGTCAGAACCCATAGCGAGTGCTAGAGTTATATGGTGGTCATAAACTATACCACCATCTGAACAAATTGGAATATAGATACCAGTTTCTTCATAGTACTCATCCCTAGCCTTGGCAACATCTATAACTGATGTAGCCTGACCACGACCAATGCCCTTTTGTTCTCTTGTTATACAGATAGATCCACCTCCGATACCTATCTTGATAAAGTCAGCTCCAGCTTCAGCTAGGAACCTAAAACCTTCCCTATCAACAACATTACCAGCACCGATCTTTACAGTTTCACCGTAATTTTCCCTTATCCAAGCAATCGTCCCTGCCTGCCATTCTGAATGACCCTCAGAAGAATCTATACAAAGGATGTCTACACCTGCTTCTAATAGGGCAGGAACTCTTTCAGCATAGTCTCTAGTGTTGATACCTGCACCAACTACATATCTTTTAAGACTATCATGTAGCTCTAAAGGATTTTCCTTGTGAGAGTCATAGTCTTTTCTAAACACCATATATACTAGTTTCCCTTCATCATCAACTATTGGAAGAGAATTTAGCTTGTTGTCCCATATAATATTGTTTGCCTCCTTTAATGTAACTGTCTTAGGGGCAGATACTATCTGATCAAGTGGTGTCATAAATTCTGCAACCTTTGTATCAGGTGACATTCTACTAACCCTATAGTCCCTACTAGCAACTATACCTAGTAGTTTTCCATTAGCAGTTCCATCATCAGTTATAGCAACTGTTGAGTGTCCAGTTTTTTTCTTTAGTGCAAGTATATCTGCTAGGGTGTTTTCTGGAGTTAGGTTTGAATCACTTACTACAAAGCCTGCCTTATGCATCTTTACTCTTGCAACCATAGCTGCCTGGCTTTCAATTGACTGAGAACCATATATGAAAGATATACCACCTTCTTTAGCAAGGGCTATAGCCATATTGTCGTCAGAAACAGCCTGCATGATTGCAGATACTAGTGGTATATTCATCTTTATAGCGGGTTCTTCACCCTTCTTGAATTTAACTACTGGTGTCTCTAGACTAACATTTGCCGGGATACAATCTGATGATGAGTAACCTGGTACTAATAAATACTCACTAAATGTTCTTGATGGAGTATCGAAATAAAAAGCCATTAATTATCATCTCCTTATAAACTAATACTAATTTTCTAGACTTAAATGTATTTTAAACTAATAAAACATTTGGTACAAGAGTCTATAAAGGCTCAAGTTACCTAAAGTCAATAACATATGAATATATTATAACAAATTTTATTGGCATATAAAAGTGAATAATAGAAATATACCAAACAAAATATTATAAGTTGGTAAAACTAAAACATATTGGTCAGAATCACTACCAATAGGACTGCCAGGACCAGTATAAGAATAGTCTCTACAATATTGCATACAAGAGACCCAACTTTTAGGTTAGCATACTTATAGTATTTTTCACTAAAGGGAAGAAAGAGTGGAACCCCCCTCTTGGTTGCCATATCTAATACTAGGTGGCTAGAATAGGCAATAAGGGCAGGATAGGCAAGGCCCGAAGGACCACCACCCCTCTCTATAGAGGTGAATACTATAAATATAAGTATAAGGGCAAGTAGGCTATGGCTAGTTCCTCTATGCTTAAGAAGGGGGTAGGTAGCTATCATAAGTGTAAATAGTGTATAGCCCATATTAAAATCATGCAAGTACATGCTAGCCCCTATAAGAAAGAATACGGCAGATATTACAAGTGAACGAACCAGATTAGAGGTAAGCCATCTTGATACTAATAGGGTCATAGCCAGGGCAAATATAGTTGCTATATAGAGGTTTAAGCCCGTTTTAAAATACATGTAAAAGGATACAATAGCGAATAAAAATAGTAACAAGGAATGTATATTCTTTGTAGTATCCTTACTTATAAACTTGTTGAGTACATTTGAATTTGCCTCATCTATATCAGACATAACTGAACATACCATGGCAACAGGAATGGTTAAAGGATTTATAGTTAAACCACATAAGATTGAAATTTCTAGAGTGGCCAAAGTACCAGCTATTAAGTGTGTTCTGCTCCTCATATATTAACCTTTCTATGAAAAATACTAATTAAGTTATATGCTTAATTTGTTTAATAAATTATACCATAAAAGGGGTCTTAATGCAGATAATTGTAAAAAAGTATTTTAAAAGAGGTTTTTTGTGGTATTATAGTATATAGATGTTTTGTGTTCGTGAAAAATAAAAGTAAAGGAGATAAATTTTGGCAAAAAACAATAATGATAAAATAAAAATTATACCTCTAGGCGGTATTAATGAAATCGGAAAAAACATGACCGTTATAGAGTATAAGGATGAGATTATAGTAATTGATGCTGGACTAAGTTTTCCAGAGGATGAATTACTGGGTATCGATATAGTGATACCGGATATACTTTATCTGATGAGGAATATAAACAAGGTAAAGGGTATATTTATTACACATGGTCATGAGGACCATATAGGGGCCATCCCTTATCTATTAAAGAAGATTAATGTACCTGTTTACGGTTCACCACTTAGCATAGAGCTAATTAGAGTAAAATTGAAAGAACATAGAATAACAAATGCTAAGCTAAATATTGTGGGACCAAGGCAGCAGGTAAAACTAAAGAATATGCAGGTTGAGTTTATTAGGGTAAACCACTCTATACCAGATGCTTATTCTATAGCAGTACATACTAACCAGGGTGTAATTTTCCATACAGGTGATTTTAAAATTGACCTTACACCTATTGATGGACAGATGATGGATATACATAGGATATGTCAGATTAGTGATGAAGAAGGAATTCTTCTTATGATGGCCGACTCGACTAATGCAGATAAGCCAGGCTCAACAATGTCTGAGAAAAGTGTAGGTGCAGGCCTTGATGACCTATTTAAGAGGGCCCAGGATAGTAGAATTATAGTTGCAACCTTTGCATCAAATATACACAGACTTCAGCAGATAGCTGAGGTTGCCAAGGTATATGGCAGAAAGGTAGCTGTATCAGGAAGGTCAATGGTAAATATTTTAGGTGTAGCCAAGGAGCTTGGCTATTTGAGTACAGATGAACATATAATAGACCTTAATTCTATCCATAAGTACAAGGATAATGAATTGGTTATAATAACAACAGGATCCCAGGGAGAGCCAATGTCAGCCTTGGCAAGAATGGCTAACTCAGAACACAAAAAGGTAGAAATTAAGAAGGGTGACCTAGTTATAATTTCTGCACATCCAATCCCTGGAAATGAAAAGACTGTATCAAAGGTAATCAACTTCCTACTGGAGAAGGGGGCAGACGTTGTATCAAGTGATATAGCTGATATACACGTATCTGGACATGCTAGGCAGGAAGAATTGAAATTGATGCATGCTATAGCTAAACCAAAGTTCTTCCTACCAGTTCATGGTGAATACAAGATGCTTAAAAGGCATGCTGAATTGGCCAAGCAGGTAGGAACAGACCCTAACAATATATTTATAATATCTAATGGAGACATTCTAGAAGTTGACAGGAAGTCTGCTAGAAAGAATGGACGAGTTCCATCAGGTAGGGTCTTGATAGATGGTCTTGGAGTAGGAGATGTTGGTAACATAGTCCTAAGAGACAGGAAGCACCTATCAGAAGATGGCTTAATGACTATAGTAGTGACTCTATCAAAAGAAGATGGAAGAATACTAGCTGGTCCGGATATCATTTCAAGAGGTTTTGTTTATGTAAGAGAATCCGAAACCCTGATGGATGGAGCCAAGGATATAGTCTTAAATATCTTCAAGCAGTGTGAAACGAAGAAGATTAAGGAATGGGCTTACATCAAGAACACTATCAAGGATGAATTGAAGGAGTACTTGTATGTTAAGACTAAGAGAAATCCTATGATACTACCAATACTTATGGAAGTATAAGAATACCAAGCTAAGATAAAAGTGAGGCTTTGCCTCACTTTTTCTATATAGGCAAGCATTTTTAAAGGTAAAAATGTTATAATATATTATAGGGTACAGTAGACTTGTAAAGGAAGTCCTTATTAAGTATCACTTACTAAGACATATATGAATTTACTGTATATCTTATGAGAGGAGTGAATATAGATGAATTTGAGTTTTTTAAATAGCGTGCCTGAATTTTTTTCTACAATTCTAGGAATACTATTTGCGATATCTATACATGAGTTTGGACATGCATTTGTTGCATATCTAAATGGAGATGATACAGCAAAGAGGGCAGGCAGGATGAATATAAATCCTATGAGTCATATAGACCCATTCGGTATGCTAATGATGTTTTTGGTTCACTTTGGTTGGGCAAAGCCTGTTCCAGTGAATCCATATAACTACAAAAATGAAAAGCTTGGTAATATTACAGTTTCCTTGGCTGGTATTACCTTTAATCTTATATCAGCCTTTATATTTGTCATGATATATAAGTATTCTAGTCAGTGGCAGATATTGGGCTTCGTGGACCAGGAGTCTGTGTTGATGGTAACTAGGTCCCTAGTCATGTATAATGTTGGTTTTGCAGCCTTCAATATATTGCCTATACCACCACTTGATGGATGGAGTCTTTTATCCACCTTCTTGCCAAGAGAACTTGTTTATAGGGCATATGAATACTCAAGATACACATTTTTGTTATTCGTATTTTTGATAATGACAAACATATTAGGCTTTATATTAAATCCCATTTATTCAGCATTTTTTAACCTAGTAACAATATTTATCTAGTGGGGGGTAGTATGGATTATAGCATACAAACAAAAAAATATGAGGGGCCAATGGAGCTCTTATTTGACCTTATTAGCAGGAACAAAATAGATATTAGAGATATATCGATAGTGGAAATCACTAACCAATATATGGAATATGTAGATCATGTTAAGTCTATAGATATGGATATGGCAAGTGATTTTATTATGATGGCTACAAGGCTTTTGGAAATAAAATCCAGATATATTCTCTATGTAAAGGACAAGGGAGAGAGCGAGCAGGACCCTAGACAGGAATTGATTGACCAGATTGAGGAATATAAAAAATACAGACAGATAGCCGAAGAAATCAAGGATAAAATCAAGGAGTATGATAACAGGTTTTATCGTCAAGAGGAAGAACTTGAACTTGAGGAAGAAGATGATAATCTTGACCTTTCAAGAATAAATCTTGAAGAAATTGAAACCCTACTTCCTGATTTATTTAAAATACTTGACCAGGTTAAAAAGAATGACAAGGGACTAGAAAAAAATCCTAACTTGAAAAAGATAGTTGAAAATAGGACTATATCGGTTGAGGACAGAATAAAATCTCTTAGGTCTAAGATTAAAGAAGGAGAGAGACTTAGTTTTATACAAAGTCTAGAGAGCCAGGATAAGAAGGAGGTTATAGCCAGTTTCTTAGCTATGCTAGAGCTTATAAAACTAAAGGAAATTGAAATTATCCAGGACAAGAAGAATAAGGACATAATTATTATTAAAAGGGAGGGCAGGAACGAGTGAGAAGAAGCCAGATAAAAAATATAATAGAAGCCATCTTATTCTCATATGCAAAACCTATCAGTATTGAAGAACTTAATATGGCTATAAACGAAGAGCTATCTCCTAGAGAAATAGAACTAATGCTAGATAAGTTGATAGAAGAGTATAAGGAAAATGATAGGGGTATACAGATTATCAAGATAGAGGACAAGTTCCAGATGTGCTCTAATGAAGAATATGCTCCCTATATTAAGAAGTTGGTAGAGCCGGGAAAGAAAAGGGCCCTAAGTCAGGCTACCCTTGAAACCCTTATAGTCATTGCCTATAAACAGCCTATTACGAAAAATGATATTGAGGCAATTAGAGGAGTCAAGTGTGATAAGGTGCTGAAAACTCTTTTAGACAACGACCTTATATATGAAGCTGGTAGGTTAAATAAGACTGGTAAACCAATTATATATAAGACCAGTCAGGAATTTTTAAAGCTTCTTGAAATTGAGTCACTTGGAGATTTGCCTAAACTAGATGATGATAAGAAATATGAAGACTAGGCATAATATGTCTTATCTTGCTGGGTAAGTGTTTAGAATTTGTAAAATGAGGTTAATAAATTTAAATTATGTTATGGGAGAACCTATTAATAAATTTATTTATATGAAATAAAAAATTTAAACTTATATAAAATATAAATTTATGATTTTAACAAACTTATAGTATAAGGGGGAATATCTATGGGAAATTTGCAAGAAGAGGTTCTAGCTCTTAGAGATATGATTAAGGATTCTGACAATATAGTGTTTTTTGGAGGGGCAGGAGTTTCTACTGAGTCGAATATACCAGATTTTAGAAGCTCTGATGGACTATTTAGCAAGAAGCTAAATAAGCACTTTAGCCCTGAACAACTAGTATCACACAGCTTTTATATTCATTATCCCGAAGAATTCTATGAATTTTATAAAGATAAGCTGATTTATCAGGATGCTAGACCCAATAAGGCCCACGAGGCCTTGGCCAAGCTAGAAGAAATTGGCAAGCTAAAAACTGTTGTAACCCAAAATATAGATGGTCTCCACCAAATGGCTGGTAGCAAAATGTATTAGAGTTACATGGAAGTGTTAATTCAAACACCTGTCAAACATGTGGATATAATATGAACTTAAAGGAGTTTCTTGACCTTAAGGGTCCAGTTCCTAAGTGTCCCAAGTGTGGAGGCTCTGTCAAGCCAGATGTAGTCCTATATGAGGAATCCTTAGATGATGAAACTATAATGAAGACCATAAAGGCTATATCACAAGCAGATATGTTGATTGTTGGTGGAACATCCCTAGTAGTATATCCGGCTGCAGGCTTTTTAGACTACTTTAAGGGTAGGTATATAGTCTTGATAAACAAGGCAGAAACTTCATATGATAAGAGGGCAGACCTAGTAATAAATGAATCTATAGGAAGGGTTTTAGACCAGGTGGTAAAAGAACTATAAAAAACAGTAAAAGACACCTAATTTCCAGTGAGGAAATGGGTGTCTTTTAAAATCCTAGCCTAAGCAACTAGGATAACATAGGTATCAATATTAGTATAGCTTTTCTGCTGTTTTAACTAAAACAGACAAGCTTTTTTCTAAATTTTTCTTGAACTTTTCATCAAAACCACTCATGTGTTCAACCAAAGTTGATGTGATTCTGATTTCTTCTTCCTTCAATACCTTTCTTCCATCTTCAGTGATGCCGTAGAAAGTATTTCTCCTGTCTCTTGGATCTTCTTCCCTAAAAACATAACCAGCAGCAACCATCTTGTTAAGAAGGATGCATAGGCTTGATGTAGAGACATAAAGATCTTTGCTCAGGTTTTTAAGCTCAATTTTCTCATACTTACTAATCTGCTGCAATGTAAAGAACTGCTTAGAAGTAAGCTTCTGAATTTTCTTCATACCTGTGTTTGTGACATTTTTAATCAGGTTATCGAACCTATTAAAATTCTCAAGCAAAAGTAGTGCCAACCCTCTATCTTCCATTTTCGTCTCCTCCTTTTATATAAAATTAAATATCCATAAAATGAATATTATACTGAAATGCAATATCATAAAAAAAACTACTTTAGAACACATTTCATACATTAATTGTATCACATCTTTAAGCATGATTTAAAGAGCTTTTTTTCAATAAAATAGAGGAGCTTACAATTTATTGTAAAAAAAGAAAAAAATACATTCTTAAATATATTATTTATAATTGATAAAAATAAAAAAATCTCAAACATGTTACTTTTCTGTAACTTATTATGTTTACAAATTTGTAATTATTTGCTATAATGGTTAAAGTACTCAGAAAGGAAGTGTTTTTTTGAATATTAAAATAGGTTTATCGGCTTTGGCTGTTTTGCCACTATTTGGTGCTTCAGCTTTCGCAGCCGGACAGGTTGGTGTAATAAATTACGAATATGTAAATATAAGAGTAAACCCTGGTTCGAATGAAAGTGTTAAGTTTGTCTTGAAGAAGGGAGACGAAGTTGATATACTTTCTAAGAAGGATTCTTGGGTTAATATTAAATTTAATAATAAAGATGGTTGGGTTCAGGAATCTGCCATAGTAGAGAAGTCTGAAACAGTTAATAATATAAAGACTAGTCCAGCTACTACTACAAAGACTGTGACTAGTGATACCCTGAACTTTAGGAAGGAAGCTAATACTAAGTCTACGGTCATCCAGGTCTTAAAAAAGGGTGATAAGGTAACTGTTATTGAAGAAGGATCTGCCTGGACCAAGGTATCATTCAATGGAAAAACTGGCTATCTTTCAACTAGGTTTTTATCTGGTTCATCAGCTAATTCTAAGACAAGTGTAGGTAGTAAGATGATGGTTATGGCTAATAACCTAAGTATAAGAAAGTCTGCCAATTTATTAAGTGAAAAGCTAGCAGACCTAAGTAAGGGTGATATGGTTGAATATATCTCTTCTACAAATGGTTGGAACAGGGTTCGTTATAATGGATATGTAGGCTATGTATCTTCTTACTATCTAAAGGATACAGGAGAAGTTGAAAATCCAGACCAGGACAATAATATTGAAAATGAAGATTTAAGCATAAGTACAAGCAAGAGTCAGGCTAATGTTTCAACTGGAAATACCAACTACATAGATATGGGTATGACACTTGATGCACATGTTGATATGCAGATGTCTAAGGCTTTAAATACCTTAACTGCAGGTGGTTGGAGAAAAGTAACAAGAGATGAGTTAAAGTCATACATGGATCCATCTAGACATATGGATGCATCTACTATCATGCAGTTTGCCTTGCTAGATAGGTATACAGAAGATATAACAGCTGGTCAGCTGAATGCATATTTAGCTAAGTACTGTAAGTATGGTAATGTTTTTTATAACCAGGGGCAGGCCTTTATAGATGCGGCTAAGAAGAATAATATAAATGTATTATACCTAGTGGCCCATTCAATGATAGAAACTGGCTATGGAACTTCAAAGCTAGCCCAAGGAACTGTATATAATGGAAAGACTGTTTATAATTTCTTTGGTATTGGAGCTGTAGATGGTAATGCTCTTGCAGGTGGTAGTGCTACAGCCTATAATAACGGTTGGACAAGTGTAGCAGCTGGTATAGATGGAGCAGCTTCTTGGATTGCTAGTAGGTATATACATAGCAGCAAGTACAATCAGAATACCCTATACAGCATGAAGTGGAATCCAAGTATTATATACCACCAGTATGCATCTGATGTAAGGTGGCCAAGCGCTATTGCCAATAAGATGGCTGATATAGCAGCTTACTCAAATAATATAGGATCAATGAGTTACAATATACCAAAGTATAGATAGATATCACAAAATACGATAGACTTGTTAAAAATTTGAAATAAAAGCAGAAAAGGGCTTGCAAGTTTTTATTACATAGTGTATACTAGCGTTAGTAATTGAATATAGAAGGTAGAGGCGCACTTGTTATTAGTACTTGATAAAAGGGTTAAAGCATCCACAAGGAAAGGAACAATTGCCGAAGCATACAAGCAGCTTTAGGCTTGTATAGCTGGGGGTACGTAGAATATGCGTATCACTGTCACAAGTATTTGTGTTGGGCTATCATTTGAGTATGTTTTCAAACGTCTCGGATGTCCATCCGAGACGTTTTTTATATTACTTGGTGTCAATAAATCTTCTATTGAGGATATTACAAAAATGAATTATATTTTATAGGAGGTTATTATGAACAGAAGAAGTTTAAGAATTTTGATCGTCACATTAATGATGACAATCTTGATGGCAGTGCCATCGTATGCCGCAGAAATTGATCAGATAGCGCAGGCGAATTCATTAAAATTAGGAATTATAACAGTTATACCGCCATTGCTAGCAATTGTCTTGGCATTCATTACAAGAAATGTTGTTATATCTTTATTTTTGGGGGTTATGTCAGGATCTCTAATACTACAGCTATCATCGGGTAAGGGAGTCTTATCTGGTATAGTATTGGCCTTCCTTGATTTTATATCTAGGGCCCTACACTCACTAGCAGATCCATGGAATGCAGGTATAGTTTTACAGGTATTATGTATAGGTGGTGTTATTAACCTAGTAGGTAAGATGGGTGGAGCAAAGGCTGTAGCTGAAGCATTAGCCAAGAGAGCAAAGACAGCAAAGGGTGCCCAGACAATATCTTGGTTATTAGGAATCCTAGTATTCTTCGATGACTATGCCAACTCACTAATCGTTGGTCCTATAATGAGACCGGTATTCGACAAAATGAACATATCTAGAGAGAAGCTTGCCTTTGTAATAGATGCAACAGCTGCTCCAATAGCAGGTTTGGCTATCATATCAACTTGGATAGGTTTGGAAGTTGGTTTGATACACGATGCTTTTAATAGTATACATGTAGATACAGATGCCTTTGGTGTATTCTTAAGTACTATACCATATAGGTTCTATAATATATTAATCTTGGCCTTCATTTTGGTTACAGCTTATATGGCTAGAGAATTTGGACCAATGAGAAGGGCAGAATATATAGCAAGAAGAAGACAGAATGTAACAACTGACCTGGATCAGGGTGTTGAGGAATTAGATGATATGGCACCAAAGGAAGGTGTTAAGCTAAGTGTTTGGAATGCAATCATACCGATAGGTGTATTGATTGTCAGTTCGCTTATAGCATTCTACTATAGTGGTTACTCAACTATAATGGGTGGAGAAGATACAGCTTTAATAGCGTCAATTAAGGCGAGTCCTTTCTCATTTTCTTCAGTAAGACAGTGCTTCTCATCTTCAGATGCTTCTGTTGCTCTATTCCAGTCTGCTATATTCTCATCTATTGTTTCAATAATCATTGCAAAGATTAAGAAATCTATACAATGTCTGAAGCAATTGAAGTTTGGGTAGATGGTATGAAGACTTTGATGATTACAGGTGTTATCCTGATACTTGCTTGGTCTCTAAGTTCAGTAATCAAGGAAGTTGGAACAGCTAAGTTCCTTATCAGATACTTATCTGGATCAATACCACCATTCCTATTACCAAGTATTATATTTATACTAGGTGCTATTATATCTTTCTCAACTGGTACAGCCTATGGTACTATGGGTATCTTGATGCCTCTAGCAATACCACTAGCACACTCACTATCACCAGATATGAGTTATGTAGTAGTAGCAACTTCAGCAGTATTGACAGGTGCTATATTCGGTGACCATTGTTCACCGATTTCAGATACTACAATACTATCATCAATGGGTGCTGGTTGTCACCACATTGACCATGTTAATACACAGATGCCTTATGCTATCTTTATAAGTGTTATAACTGTATTATTTGGTTACGTACCAGCAGGTATGGGTGTCCCATTCTATATCGTATTACCAGTTGCTATAGTTGCATCTGCAGTAGGACTTAGGATAATTGGTAAGAGGATTGATGTTGATGATCAGGAATTTGAAGCTAAGTTAGCCAAGGAAGGAATCCACTTCTAATTAAATAAAAATTTGAATTTTAGGTCGATGGCATAAAAAATCCCCCCTAATGGGGGGTGCTATCGATCTTTTTTATGAGAAATATTCTAGTTGAACTTAGTATAGGTCCCTGTGCTTTAAAAGGTACTCCTTTAGTATCTCAGTAAGTAGGGGGCCTTTTTTTTGAGAGATATTTGTAGCTAGGGTAGAGAAGTTTTCCCATACATCCTGGTCAATGGTTATGGAGACCTTTTTAGCTTGCTTTATAATATCTTCCTCAATTTTAATATTTGTATTTTCAATATGTTTTACCTGCTTTAAAGGGTCAAGGTCTTTGATAGCCATATACCAGTCATATACTTCACATAGCTTGTCCAATTCATCTTGGGTAAAGCTAACCCTTGAGGTTTTATTCTTACTGGTAGTCTTAGCTACTTTTGAGAGGCTAGCTTTTTTTAGGGTCTTAGTATCACTTGTAGCCCTGGTTTTAGTAGACGTCTTGGCTTTTGCATTAGCCTTTATTATCCTGAGAGCTGTGATGCTTAGGTCTTGTTTTACTTGTTGACTTTTCAGATATATTCTTTAAAGGATCTTCTTTTGAAGCTTTTTTTCTATTAGTTTTATTTATCTTTTCAGATATTTTTACATCATTTGAATTTACTGGTTTAAGTAGCTCCTTAAAAGTTATTTGTTTATTAGACATGGTTGACCTCCTCAACTTATTCTTGAATATTATAACATATATTATAAGTGTATGTATGGATATTTTCTACTAATAATGATAAAATAGGCTTATACGATATTCAAACAAAAAAACGAAATTATTTTATAGTAGGGAATTAAAATTGGCTAGTCAAGTTTAGCCGTTGATATTTATAATTGAGTGTTGATAGGGAGGAAAACTATGAAGATACTAATAGTTGAAGATAATAAAACGATTCAAAAGGATATAGAAAAGGAACTTTCAAAGCATTTTGACACTGAAACTTGTGGTGACGGTGAAGAGGGTCTTTACCTAATTTCTCAGGGGATATATGATTTAGTTATACTAGACCTTATGCTACCTAATATGGGAGGCATAGAAATATTAAACCAGGCTAGGAAGGATGGTATTGATACTCCAATCTTAATATTGACTGCCAAGGAGGCCCTTGATGACAAGGTTGAAGCCTTTACTCTTGGTGCAAATGACTACCTAACTAAGCCTTTCTATATGGATGAACTTGTTGCTAGGGTATATGCTATACTTAGGACTAACGGAAAGATAAAGGACAAGAAGTACCTGGAATTCAAGGACCTAAGAATAGATTCTGAAAAGAATAGTGTATATATAAATGATGAGGAAATAGAGTTACAAAACAAGCAGTTTAAACTTCTAGAGTACTTCGTTCTAAATAAGGGCTCAATCCTATTGAAGGAGCAAATATATGACAGGATTTGGGGGATAGATTCAGATGCTACAATTGAAATTGTAGAAGTATATGTGAGTAACCTAAGAAAAAAATTATCCAAGTATGATTATGATAAATACATAAAGACAAAGAGAAAGGTTGGTTATATACTGGATGATAAACAATAATGTTTTTGACAAGACCAAAAGGAAGCTCACTTTGACCATAATGTGTGTCGTTGAGATCTTTATGATTTTGGTTAGTTGCTTTATATACAATTATTTTAGCATAAGTCTTATAGGTGGTATTGACAGTAATATAGCTGAGGAGTACAACTTTATAAAGGAGCAGTATAGCAAAGATTCAATCCTAAAGCCTATAAGTCTACAGGACCCAAAAGATATCCTATATATATACAAGGGTAAGACACTCTTATATTATACTAGGAACAGGTATTTTGGTATTAGTCTACCTGAGGAAAGTATGGTAAAAGAGCTAGGCTTCACATATGAAAATATAAACGGATACAATTTTAGGAGTCTATTAGTCAAGGGTGATGATGACTACAAGTTCAAAATTATGAGGAATATTGACTCGGAAATTCTGAGCTTGGGAAATATGGTAACACTCTTAATATTGGTAGATATACTATCCCTATTACTAGTGTACGTAATAGCCAGATACCTATCTAGTAAGGCCCTCAAGCCAATAGAAATATCGTGGAATAACCAGGTTAAGTTTGTCCAGGATGCATCACATGAACTTAGGACGCCTGTAGCTATTATCCAGTCAAAGCTTGAATCCCTATTAAAGCAGCCAGACGTTACTATAGAAGACGAGGCAGAGACTATCGCAGTGGCTATGAGGGAGACGAGGCAGCTAAAAAAGATGATAAATGAGCTCCTATCTCTAACTAAGGAGGAGTCTATAGTCAAGCTTAATATTGGTAGGGTAGACCTAGAAGACCTCTTTAAGGAAACCTTTGAAAGCTATCTAGAGATAGCCGACTACCAGGAAAAATCCTTTAACTACCAAATCAAAATGAAAAATAAGATAATTTACACAGATAAGACAAAGCTTAACCAGTTAATTAGAATACTTGTCGACAATGCCTTTAAATATACTGAGGCAGGCGATAAAATTTCTATTACGGCTAGTGATAAGGGCAGGGACAGGGTCTTGATTTTGGTTGAGGATACAGGAATAGGTATTTCCGATAAGGACCAAAAGAGGATTTTCGAAAGGTTTTTCAGGAGTGATTCTGTTAGGGCTACTGAGGTTGAGGGATCTGGTATTGGTCTTTCAATTGCCAAACTAATAGTAACAACCCTATATGGTAATATAAGGGTACAGTCAAAGCTTGGTCAGGGAACCAGCTTTAGTATTGACCTACCTAAGGGTAAGCCAATAAAACAAAAGTCAAAGCCTGACAAGACAAAAAATGCTAATAAAAAGAATGATAAGAAAAAGAATGAAAAAATAAATACTGATAAGAATAATAAAGAATAAATGACGGCTGTTCAATCTACCAAGCAGATTGATGTAGGAAAAAGTTAGATAGCTTATAATGGGTATTTTATATTTCTCAAATGAGCTATTAATAAGTTAAAAATAAGAAATATGTTTCAAATGACTTTTTTCAGGTATAATTAAAATATTGGTATACGTATTCAAAGATATTTGATAAAATGATATATGATGAATATAATTTAGGAGGATATAAATATGGCAAATGTAATTAAGGCAGAGGATTTCGTAAAGAATGTAAAGGAAAATGAAGGTATAGCAGTAGTGGACTTTTTTGCTACTTGGTGTGGACCATGTAATATGCTAGCACCTGTTTTTACTGAAGTAGCTGAAGAACATAAGGACTCAGCTTACTTTGCTAAGGTTGACGTTGACGAAAGCATGGAGTTGGCTCAGGAGTTCGGTGTAAGTACTGTACCAACAGTAGTTTTCTTCAAGGGTGGTAAGGAAGTAAGCAGAGAAATAGGTTTTATGCCTAAGGAAAAGATCGAATCAATATTAGCAGGACTTAAGTAGTTTGTGCAGTTTATACTATGATTTGTAAATTTAATATAGGTGAGATTATAGATAGGTAGATCTCATATTGGTGGTTATGCATTCAAGATATATGTTAATGAATGCATAACCTCTTTTTCGTTAGGGACGTGTCCCTGTTGAGCTCGCAAAGCGTGCGAAACAATAAACCACCCGCTATGCGGGTGCGCGACAGATGTTATACAAAAAAAATCACCATTCCGTAGTATAATTGAATTGTTCAAGCTCAATAATACGAATAGGAAGGTGATTTTATGGCTAATAAAGCGAATAGCTTATCTCACACAAAATGGATGTGCAAATATCATATAGTGTTTACACCAAAATACAGGCGAAAAATAATATATAATCAGTATAAACAAAGTATAGGCCAAATTCTGAGACAATTATGTTCGTATAAAGGTGTAGAAATACTAGAAGGTCATCTTATGCCAGACCATGTACATATGCTAGTAAGTATACCACCTAAAATTAGTGTATCACAATTTATGGATTATCTCAAAGGAAAAAGTGCACTAATGATATTTGACAAACACGCAAACTTAAAATATAAATTTGAAAATAGACATTTTTGGTCTGAAGGATACTATGTAAGTACGGTTGGATTGAATGAAGCAACTATAAAGAAGTATATTCAAGAACAGGAAAAACATGATATAGCCATGGATAAATTAAGTGTCAAAGAATATGAAGATCCCTTTAGGGATGGCAAGTAGTACAAATACCCTTTAAAGGGTGGCGACGAGTCAAAGGCCGAGCTTGAACAGAGTGAAAGCCAGCGCCTTTAGACGCTGGCCGGTAACCCTTGGGCTTATAGCCCTTGTGCAAACCACCCGTTGGACGGGTGGTCATGATTTATTTACCTTTATTTTCTTATATAAGTAAAGGAAAAATAAATATTTAAAATATAATATTAGTATAATTTCTATATAGTCCAAAAATAAGTTAAATTTTATTACTATATTTATAATTAAATAACAAATAAGAAAGTATTGATGAGAGTAATAATGACTTGTAATCGCATTTAAACTATGGTAATATATATTTCGGTAGAAATATGTTTATAATTATAAAAATGGTAGCGCTACTCTAATAATTATGTAAACGTTATTCTGAATTCTGACAAAAAAAGCATATTAAAAAAGTTGTGAAACAAAGGAGGAAGTTATGCTTAATAAAAAATATAATATAAGCAAGAAAATGGCATCAGTTGCCCTGTCTTTGATAATGACAACTGGAACCCTAGTACCAGGTTTTGCTGAAATTAACCATGTTGAAAGTCGTGCTAATTTAGGTATTTTGCAAAATGGAAAAGAAGAGAGTGAAATAAAGGCTAAGCTAAGAAAACTGGTAGAAGGGATTATATCTGACAATAGTATCCGTGATAGATATGTAGGTACAATATTTATAAAAACAGTGGATAATGGAACTCCTTTTGATGTATTTAGTGACGGTAGTAAAATGAATGAAGCTGCAATTCAAGATACACCATGGTGGAAGTTGTGGCAGGAAGCATATCGTATAAATGGAAAATTGGAAAATTTAACGGATGCACAAGCTAAATCACTTTATGATGATTTGATGCTTGAAAAAACTGCTTTGTGTTTTCCCTTGTCTAATGAACTTAGACGAGATGGATACTATGAAGGTAAAGAGGTAGATTTTGATATATATAAAGTTACCAGTGTAAATTCATATACTCCAGCTCAAGATATCTATACTAAGGGAGAAAATAACACGGAAATAAAAAAATTATTTGGAATTGTAGCCGTGGTTAAATCTGGAAATGAACATGATATCATGCTGTCAATGAACAAAAAAATGGTCAAATCTATCAAGCATATTTCCTTTAACGGAATAGCAACTGTTAAACCAATTACTGCTATAAGACCTGTAGAACAAGAAAGTGATATTGCGATGTTTAGTGTTACAGTACCTGGAGAAGTTGGACCTGAAAATCTAGTAGTAAATAGCTTAAAATATATAAACAATAATAATGAAGAAGTTACTATAAGTGAACCTTTTGGAATAGATATAAAGTATAGTCAATTAAAAAAAGTAAATACATCCCTAAAAGACAAAAGACCAGAAGGCTATGTTGAAAATAAGATTCAGGCTTGGATGAAGAGAGGCGATGCCATAAAACGTGAGATAATGGATCCTACTGAGACTAGGAAGATAGATAATGCTTTACGTGATCTTAGAGACTTTAGAGATATGGGCGAGGAAGATTTAACCAGACTATATGAAATTGTTAAGCCTATATATTATGCGGAATATAAGGAAACGACAAGAGGTATATTAACGAAAAAACTTGGTCAACAGAAAAGCAGTTTAGATAGTTCTATTTATTCACCTGAAATCTATACTAAAGAGAGTCTAGAAAATTTTAAAAGTGAACTCGAACGTATAAGTAGAAGCATGGATAATAAGGACCTGTCTGACCTTGTTGGAGATGTGGCTAGGGTCACTAATTTAAGCTTCACAGTTCTACGTTATAATACTGAAAAACTACAAGGCTTATATGACAAAGTTAAAGATAGGGTGGATAAAAGAGGAAGTTATGAATCTGATTCATATGCAAAATTTTTGGTAGCTTTCACCAGGGCGGAAAAATGGCTAGAGACTACTAAAAACACTATGCCGGTTCCTAATGATACAAAAGAAATTTATGATGAATTAAAGAATGCTGCAAATTCTTTGAAAAGAAAAGATGGAAACAGCAATGACTTAATTGAAGATGATAAAAATAAGGGTCAAGAAAATGATGCTATATATGATATCAAGGTAAATTTACAAAAACCAAATGGGCACGAGAACACCGATTTTTCAAAATTTATAAGTAAGGATGCAAAGTATATTGTTAAAGAAGGTGGAAAGAGTAAGAAACTAGTTTTGTATTTAAAACCTATCATGAGTGATAATAAAATTGATAAATTAATTACAGAATTTCAATATTCAAGAAAAAATATACTTCAACCAGCTAACACAATTACAAGGAAAAAATATCAGGTTGATTTTGTAGACGGATCAAAAGCTTTGTATAGTCCTGAAAAAATAGAATTAGATGTAGATGGCAAGCAAGATCTTCTGCCAATAGATATAACATACTGTGATTCTAAGGAAAAAGTAGATGGAAAACGTTATATTACAGATAATAAGTTAAGCATCAACTATGATGAAAAGGTAAAAACAGACAACGAAAATCTTAAGCCTGACAATGGAGCCGGTAATAAGGAAGAACCAAATATACCAGGAAAAAATGAATCTAAGGACTATACGGTAAATGTTAAGTTTTTACATGAGGATGGTCATTCCGAAACCCATGCTGCACCTGCACTTATAAATAGGGCCAAACTAAGTATCAATGGTTCAGATAAAATATTGACGCTGAAGCTAAGACCACTTTATGGAGAAGGCGGTAATCCTACAGGAGTAATATCTAAAATATACTACTTTGAAGGAAATCAAAAGAGTGGTAAAAAGTTTGAGGCTAAGAATAAAACAACAGCTAGGATAAGAATGAAGTATGAATCAGTTGATAAGGAATACGAATATCCTACTCAGGTTGAAATTCCAGTAGATGGGTCTACACGACAATTGTATTTGGGTCTTGACTCTGCTACACCAGTCTTTGGAGATAAGACTCACGCGCATACAGTAGTCTTAGACATAGATTATGCTAAAAAGACTGATGGATACAATGATAATGAAGTGGATAAGACTCAGTTAATAAACTTAATAAATAGCATAAACAAGGATTATTATCAAGTCTATAAAAATATTATACCTGAGAACCATATGAAAACCTAATGTCTGCCTATAATAAAGCAATATTAGTAAGTAACAATATTAATTCCACAAAAGATGAAGTAAGTGAGGCATATAAAAATTTATTTAATTCTCTTATAAAGCCTAATTTATATATAGAGTTTGATATTGTCAAAAGACAGGCAGATGCAGATTTAAAATCAGATTCAGAATCAGGTAAATACACTCAAGAGAGTGTTAAAGAAGCAAAGAAATTCGTAGAAGATAGCTATAAAGAGCTGAAAGAATACCTTGCTAGAGATGACATACAAGATTCTAAGATAGATGATTACAAGTTTGAACTACAGCACTCACCTGATAGACTTAGATATGATACTAGTGAGTTGGAAAAGGTAATAAGCGAAGCGGAAGTAAAATCAAATTCAGACAAATACACTGATGAAACATTGGAGTATCTAAAGGATAAGTTGTCTGAAGCCAAAAGTTATCTTAAAGAGACAAAGAGCAAGAGGGGACAGGATAAAAGGTCTGAGCTGATTAAGGAAATAGATAATGCTATTAAGTCCCTAATAGAAAAGACGAAAAAAGTTTCTAGCCAGGCGAGAAAATCTTTGGAGAGCAAGGTAAGTATAGCTAAGAAAATAGAACAAGGTAAAAAATCCAAACTTGCTTACGATGAACTTAATAAGGTGATAAATGAATCTGTAAATATATTAAATGTGTCTGGAAATGATGACGACTATGAAAAACAGATAGAGAAATTAGAAAAGGCAATTGAAAAGTTTAAAGCATCTGAAGATATCAAAATAGATAATACAGATAAAAAAACAAAGAAGAAGATAAAAAAATAAAGAAAAGGATAAAAAAACAAAGAAGAAGATAAAAAAATAAAGAAAAAGATAAAAAAACGAAGACAAAGATAAAAAAATAAAGAAAAAAAGATAAAAAAACGAAGACAAAGATAAAAAAATAAAGAAAAGGATAAAAAAACGAAGACAAAGATAAAAAAATAAAGAAAAAGGATAATGATAATTCTGTCAAGAAAAATATTGATGCAAAAATCACGGATGAGAACAACAGGGAATCAATGGCAGATATTTTCCTTAAAGACCATAGGGTAGTAACAAAATATGACAGGGATAAAGATCAAACCACATATGAATTAACGTTCAAAAGGTATGATGTTGATAAACCTAGTGTAGGCAAGCTATATGTGAAAAATGGTGAAGATTTTAAAGAAGCAAACCTTGCTAATGAAGATAAGGGGGTAAATACTTTTAAATTCATTAGAAAGGGCGAACCTGAGAAAAGCATTATAATAAAAATGTATATTCCTGCCATGAATGCTGAAAAGACTGCCAAGCTCACACTTGATGTAAAAAATGAAATTGCAAAGTCTGAAATTACTAGTCTTGAAGGTGAAAATAGGTATGACACTGCTTGTAAAATAAGTAAAAAGCTATACCCTAAGACAAATAAGAGGGCTGTATTGGCATCTGGTCAAGTGACTGTAGATGCTCTATCAACCTCTCTGTTTGCAAGCAAGAAAGGCGCTCCAATACTATTAACTAAGAGCTCTTATCTGCCAAGTGAAACTATAAGAGAGTTAAAAAGACTAGGGGTCAGTGAAGTAAGTATAATTGGTGGTTATAATACTATCAATAGACAGGTTACTGATGAATTGAGAGCTATGGGTATTAGTACTGAAAGAATTTATGGTAGCGATAGGTATGATACAGCTATAGAATTAGCTAAGAAAACTGGCTCAGATCTTAAGAAGCTGGTTGTAGTGAATGGAGTTAATTATGCCGATGCAATTTCTATATCAGGTTATTGTGCTCAGAATGACTACAATATGATTTTAACGAACGGCAAGAGTTTGTCTGATGGTGATATGTCATTAATAAAGAAGTCTGATGAGGTAATTATTGTTGGTGGAGATAAATCTATATCAAATGATCTGGAAAGAAAAATAGATATGATTGCTAAAAAAACAAGAAGGATTAGTGGATATGATAGGTATGAAACTTCATTAAAATTGTCAGAGGAGCTGTACACGAAGACTGATGAGATACTTATGGCAGCCGGTGATAACGATAAAATGACAGATGCTCTAGCAGGTTCTCAGTTAGCTGCTTATAAGAAAGCACCATTACAATTAGTTTCAAATTATATGACTTCAAGACAGAAAAAATATATTGAAGACAAGAAAATAAGTAATGCTACTATTCTTGGTGGAATAAACTCAATTGGAAGGTCAATGAGAGAATCAATAAAGTCATTAATAGTGAAGGATTAATAATATTGATACTAATATTTAAAAAATATTTTACCATGGGATACAATTTTGTATCCTATGGTAAAGTTAGGAGGCATTACAAGTGCAAAATAAAATGAAAAAATCTTGTCTGAGTCTTATTTTGGCTACTAGTATGATAATGGCAAATTTTAGTACTAGCATTATAGCACATAAACCGTTAGAAAAAATCATACAGGTAAAAGGAATGTCATATGATAATGTAATCAGTGATGCCTTAAGGGCAAAGTTAAATGGAACTGGTGACTACATAGATTGCATGGTTTATTTTAAGGATGATACATCAAATGAGGATATTCAAACTTAGTAAGACCATAAAAACAGAGGAAAGTAAAGATGATAAAGATAGGAAGGCTGTTATAGCTCAGTTATCTCAGACAGCTATTGAAAGTCAAAATGGCATATTGGATTGGTTAGAAGAGGAAAAAGAATCTGGAAATGTAAAGAATTATGAAGGATTTTATATCATAAATGCAATACATTTGAAAGCAAAGGCGAATTTAATAGAGAAATTAGCATCTTATCCTAAAGTAGATAAAATAGATATAAATCAGAAAATTCAAGCTGATAATCCAGTTGACAAACAACCAAGTAAGGTAGAATCTGACAGGGATGAGATAGAGTGGAACTTGAAAAACATAGGTGCAGATTTAGCTTGGAATCAGGGAATAAGAGGCCAAGGTGTGACGGTTGGTATTATGGACTCAGCGGTAGATGCTAACCATCCTGCCTTAAAAAGAAAATTTAAAGGTTATGACCAGTCAAGTGATAGGGTTAACTTCAATGACAGTAATTATTTTGATGCCATTCAAGGTAAGCAGGATACTAGTGGTGTTCTTGATATGGCCCATGGAAGCCATTGCACCGGTATAGTACTGGGTTCAGAATTAAACTCAAATGGTGAGGAGTTTAATAGGGTAGGTGTAGCACCTGATGCTCAATGGATAAATGCCAGAATATTTGATAGTAATTACAAGAATGTAGAACAATCAAGTTTATAAAGGCCGCTGAATGGATGTTAGCACCAGGAAATGACCCGTCTAAGGCACCTCAAATAATCAATAATTCATGGGGTGGTTCACAGTATTTGACAGATACTTGGTTTAAATCAACTGTGGATAGGTGGAGACAGGCCCATATATTACCTGTATTTGCAGCAGGTAATCAGATGCCTGGAGAATCATTACCTGGCGAAAGCAGTATAGTTATACCTGCATCATATCCAGAGTCTTTCGCAGTAGGGGCAGTAGATATAATGGGCAACCTAGCTTCATTTTCAAAAAGAGGGCCATCTCTGTTTGATACAAGCCTTATAAAGCCAGAAATTTCTGCTCCTGGTGTTAAGGTAAGGTCAAGTATCAAAGATACTTATGCCTATATGAGTGGTACTTCAATGGCAGCTCCTCATGTAGCCGGTGTTGCAGCCTTGGTAAAATCTGCCAAACAAAATCTAGATGATAGGGAGATACAAAAAATATTGGAAGAAACTGCAACTCCTAGGACCGATTCTTACTACAAAACTACACCTAATAATGGATATGGCTATGGAATTGTCAATGCTTATGCTGCAGTCGTAAAGGCAATGGATAAGGAAATAGGGACTATTAGGGGAAGAGTAATGTCTGACGGAAAACCAATAGAGGCAGAGATAAGTGTAGAAGGTACAGATATTAAGGTTAAGAGTAACTCCACAAGTGGTGAATTTTTCCTTGTATATCCATCAGAAGGTGATATAAAAATATCTTGCAAGGCATTTGGATATAATTCTATAGACAAAACAATTAAGATTAATAAAGAAAATACAACACATGTAGATTTTGATATGATAAAAAAACCTACAAGAAATTTAGAGGGTAGTGTCAGTGATAAATCAGGCACAAAATTATCTGATGTGAATGTATATTTGGTAGAAGATGCTACAACTGAGATTGAATTAACAGGAAATAATGGTAGGTTTAGTATCAAAGATGTTCCAGTAGGTGAATACACACTCAGAGCCTTTAAGCATGGTTACAAATTCTATGAAAAAAAGGTAACACTTGATGAAAATTCAGGTGATTTCGATATAAGCTTGGAAGACAAGAATAATTTAGGTGACGTTGAACTTTATTATGATAATGGTAAAGAAAACGAAAGTGGAAAAAACCAGATTGTTGGTATAAATGGTGATTTAGGTGTAGCCGTTTCATTCAAGCCAAAGAAAAAAGCTACCTTGAGTAAAGTAAAGGTTAGGTTTGCTAGCGATATAGAGAATACGGGAACTTCTGCTATGATTTCTGTTGTGAAATTCGATAGTAATAAACGTATAAAAACATTATTAATGCCGGTAAAAGTTAGACATTTGAATGTCTTTGGAGATACTGAGATAGATTTAGAAAAGTATAATATACAGGTAGACGGAGAATATTATGTTCTAATAGAACCAGATTATGATACGAATAAATCAATTGTGGTAGCTCTTGACAGAACAGCTAGCAATATGAAGAAATATTCATATCAAATTGACCGTGGCTATTTCAGGTCTTATGATAGTCTAGATAATAAAAAGGGTGCTCTAATGATAAGATCAGTATTATCATATGATGAGGGAGCCAGTGATATAGATTATGGTGGCCAGGATGATGATCAGAAGCAGAAAGTGCCTGATAAGGATAAAGAACCTGAAAAAGACAAGGAGCCTAAAAAAGACAAGGAACCTGAAAAAGACAAAGAGCCTAAAAAAGATAAGGAACCTGAAAAAGATAAGGAACCTGAAAAAGACAAAGAGCCTAAAAAAGACAAGGAAATAGAAAAAGACAAAGGGCCTAAAAAAGATAAGGAACCTGAAAAAGACAAAGAGCCTAAAAAAGACAAGGAAATAGAAAAAGACAAAGGGCCTGAAAAAGAGAAAGAACCTAAAAAAGAGAAGGAGCCTGAAAAGGATAAAGAATCCGAAAAAAATAAAGAGCCTAAAAAAGATAAAGAGTCTGTAAAAGATAATAAATCGGATAGTAGCTTTGAAAATGATGTGAAAAAGGCTATTGAGGATATGAAGAAAAAAGATGAACTAAATAAAAAGGATGAAGATGATAAGGTTAAAGAGAATAAATTTAGATCAGCTAAGATAAATAGAATCAGCGGAAATAATAGGATATCCACTGCCATAAACTTATCAAGAAATTACTTTGACCATGCTAATACTCTAGTATTGGTAAATTCTAAAGAATATCCCGACTCACTTACGGCTGCTCCATTGGCAAAAGCTTTGAAGGCACCAATTTTGTTAAATGATTCTAATAGACTTGATACTCAGGTTAAAAATGAAATTAGAAGATTAGGAGTGAAAAAAGTTATACTAGTAGGGGGTAATAATTCTTTGGCTATTGGTATTGAAAAAGACCTAAAAATTATGAATTTAGAATTAAGCAGGATAGCTGGAAAAGATAGGTATGATACATCTGCTAGACTTGCTAAGCAATTGGTCAAACTTACTGGTTATAGTGACAGGGCTATAGTTGCGTCAGGTGAAAATTTTCCTGATGCACTGACTGCATCATCAATTGCTGCTAAGGATGACCTTCCAGTATTATTGGTAAAATCAACTAGTATCCCTTATTACATTGATGAGGTAATGAAGGATATGGGAATAAAGAAAACAATATTGGTTGGTGGTAATAAATCAATTGGTAAGAATATAGAGTCTGAATTAAGGGCAGAGTATAGAATTGCTGGTAAAAATAGGTATGAAACTGCCAATCTTGTTAGAGAATATGGATATAAAAAACCAAAAAAAATATTCTTAACGACAGGTGAATCTTTTGCAGATGCATTAGTGTCATCGGCTTTGGCAGCTATGGAAAATGCACCTATACAGTTATTAAATCCGAAAAATAATTCAGATAATTATATAGACTTCACTAATAGAGAAAACATTGAAGACATAATAGTTTTAGGTGGAGAAAAAAGTATTCCTGAACATATTGTTGATTTTTTTATAAATATTAAATAAAAATTAGCCTTAATAGGTGGCTTGTACTTAGTATAAGCCACTTTTTTTGCAGTATGACGGGCATGCCGTCAGTCTGTGGTGAAAGTCCACGTAGGGCGTAGTTGCCGACGAACCTCATAGCAACTTGCAAGGTTATCACCGTGAGGTGATGGCGAGAAGAAGCAATAGCAAAATCGTAGCCTGACGTACAGAAACCTAATATCAAGGCTTACATAAAGGATGAGTGGGCTGCAAGTCACAAAGTCCAAAAGGCAACCGTAACTTATGTAAGTAAATTAGGCAGGTAGACGAGGAAAGACTGACGACTTATCCCGTGAGGTCTCACAGAGGGAAAACCTAGTAACAACGAACTGTGAGAAGTCAGCAGAAGCCATAGTAGTGGAGAAGTTTCTGTAATGGAAATGGAGCGAAGGGCTGAACAATTCTAAAAGTCAAAATGACTTAATCAAACTAAGTATATAAGCCCGACGAGAAATATAGTAGCAAAGACGTAACGGAGTGAACATTTCACAGGAGTTAGGGCTAATATGTACAAAAGAAAATTAGGAAAGTGAGACAATCTATGGGACAACTAATGAATCAGATATTATCCAGAGAAAATATGAAAATGGCATACAAAAAGGTAAAAGTCAACAAGGGTGCCGGAGGCATAGATGGTATAAGCATCGAAGATGTTAACAAATACCTCAAAGAAAACTGGATAGATATCAAAACTAAAATCCTCAAAAGGAAATATAAACCACAACCAGTACTCAGAGTAGAAATACCAAAACCAAACGGTGGAGTACGAAACCTTGGAATTCCAACAGTAGTAGACAGAATCATAGAACAAGCAATTGCCCAAGTTCTAACACCAATGTTTGAGCCACAATTTAGTGAACATAGTTATGGCTTTAGACCAGGTAGAAGAGCACAACAAGCAATAGTAGAGCTATTAGAATATCTAAATGATGGATACACATACATAGTGGATATTGACCTAGAAAAGTTCTTTGATAACGTACCACAGGACAAGCTTATGTACTTGGTAGGTAAAACGGTGAAAGACCCAGATGTAATATCTCTTGTAACTAAGTATCTAAGAGCAGGAGTTATGGTAAAAGGGAAATACGAAGAAACCACTATAGGAACTCCGCAAGGAGGTAACCTATCCCCTTTGCTTAGTAACATAATGCTCAATGAACTAGACAAAGAGTTAGAAGCACGAGGCTTGCACTTTGTTAGATATGCAGATGACTGCATAATAACCGTTGCAGCAGTGCGGCTGCAAATAGAGTGATGCATACGGTCACATCGTGGATAGAGAGGAAGCTAAGCCTTAAGGTAAATGCTACTAAATCCAAAGTCACAAAACCAACAAGGCTCAAGTACCTAGGATTTGGCTTTGTGAAAATGAATGGAAAATGGGAAGCCAGACCACATAAAGACTCAATAAACAGATTCAAGAGAAAGCTCAAGAAACTAACATATCGTTCGTGGTCAGTGTCTATGGACTACAGGATACTGAAACTAAATCAGGTGATAAGAGGATGGATAAACTATTTTAGGATAGGTAAGATGAAACAAAATATGACTAAAATAGATGAACATCTTCGTAATCGTATGAGGATAGTTATATGGAAACAATGGAAAACTAGCAAGAAAAGGATGTGGGGACTAAGGAAGCTGGGTGTACCAGAATGGATGGCGAGACAATCCGTAGGATTTAAAGACCATTATCAGGCGGTAGCCAGAACAGCGGGGCTTCGCAAGATAACAAAAGAAATCCTCGCAAAGCGAGGACTCATTAGTTGTTTAGATTATTATTTGAATTGAACCGCGGAGTGCCGAACGGCACGCTCCGTGGTGTGAGAGGGAGGAAAAAAAAAAAAATTCCTCCCTACTCGATTAAAAAAAGTCCCATTACAGGGCGGGACTTTTTTAGATTTTTTCCAGTTTTTTTTATTTTATCTTATAAATTTCTATCATAGACTAGGAATTTATACCTAGGTGCTTTTTCAGGTATTATATAGTCTGATTCCGATACCTTAGTCCATAGGCTAGGATTAATCTGGGGAAAGAAGCTATCAGCCTCTATAGGACTATCTTCGTCTATTTCTGTAATATATAGCTTACTAGCAAGATCCATAAATTGCTTATAGACATTGTCACCACCACATATAAAAATCTTCTCATCCGGATGGTTAAGTGCATATTGGGCAACCTGGTCCTTTGAGTGAAGGGTGAAGGCCTGATCATAATGGTCATTGCCCCTAGTAAGTATTATATTCTTCCTATTCGGTAGGGGTCTTTTTGGAAAACTAAAGTAAGTTTTTCTTCCACATACTATAGTGTGGTTTAGGGTAGTTTCCTTGAAATACTTTAGGTCTTCCTTAAGGTGATAAAGCATATCTCCATCTATACCAATGGCCCTTGTATTTTTAGTCATGGCAACTATCATATATATATTATCTATCATATATTATCTCCTAATTTATACTAAGATAGGATATGGTATTGGATTTACCATATCCTAAATATTAACACTTGCATAGGCTATAGGCCTATATTTACTATATGGCTAACTCAAATTGGAAGTTAGGTTTTACTGGATTATAGTTTTCCATTGTAAAATCATCTATAGTGAAGTCATAGAAGTTGGTTTTTCTGGATTTAGGACCAACCTAACAGACTCATGTCCTTCCTGAGGGTCTCTTGCAATCATTTCCCTTATCTGGTCTACATGCCTATCATATATATGGGCATTATTTACATAATGGCAGAATACGCCAGGTTCCAGGCCAACATGTCTTGCAACCATCATCTGAAGAGCCACATACTGGATTTTATTAATTGCATTGGCAACTGCTACGTCAGATGACCTCTGAATAAGAGTAAGGTCAAGGTATCCATCTCTTACAGACCACTGTGTTTCCATTGCACATGGGAAAAGCCCTGCTGTTTCCTCTAGGTCAGCCTCCTGGTATAAGTTAATTATATGCCTTCTACCATATGGTTGCTTCTTTAAATTTTCAAGTAGCTTGTCTATAAGCTTATACCTTTTGACAGTTGCACCGTATCTCTGACCAATAGTTCTGTCGCCTAAGTCCCATTCATCCCACCAAGTAATACCATACTTATCCCTTAAAAGATCAAGATTATTACTCTGGTCCTGGTATATCCATAATATTTCCTTAATGCCAGACTTCCATGCAACCTGTCTAAGTGTAACAATTGGGAGTTCACCCTTTGAAAGGTCATATCTTTCAAATACCTGGTTCACAAACATTGTATGTGATGGCGTACCATCAGCATATTTTGGTCTAACTTTTTCTCCTAGGGTATTGTTACCACTATTTAAAATATCGTTGCAAAGTGATTTTAGATTATTATCTGCTATAGTCATCATTACCTCCTATAAAATACCTTTATATTCTAGATGTAAATACATTTCATAAAAACATATAATAGTATTTTACCATATATTATCTAAAAGTATCAGTTATATTACATATTTTCTAGGTATTCGTAAAAATATACCAAAATTTATATAAATTGTAATAGCAATGTTACTTGAAAAATAATTTCATAAATTTATATACTAGAATTAGGAAATTATTTATAATTTATTACTCATTGTTTGTTTAATTTTATTGGAATTATGTGAGGTGTGTATATGAAAAAATTGGTGAGAAATACGGCTTTAATCATTGCAACAGGTTCGCTAGCAGTAACTAGTCTAGCCCCAGGTGTATATGCTCAAGATGTAAGTAGTCAAAATATTAGTGGTAGTGATAGGTTTTCTACAGCTGTTAAAATATCACAGTCAGGATGGAACCAGTCTGAGACAGTAATCCTAACTAATGCTAATGCAGTGGCAGACTCCCTTTCAGTTGCTCCACTTGCAAGTAAACTAAGGGTACCAGTTCTTTTAACTCAAAGCAATGCCTTGAATGAAGCTACAAGGACAGAAATTTCGAGATTAGGAGCTAAAAAGGTACTAATTATCGGTGGACAGGATTCTATATCATCAGGTTTAGAGGATAGCTTGAAGGCTTCTTCGCTTGAGGTTGAGAGAATTCAGGGGTCTAGTAGGGAAGAGACATCACTAAATATTGCTAAAAAGCTTAAGGACCTAACTAGTGACAAGTTCCAGGCTGCATTTTTGGTTAATGGTCACAAGGGACTTGCAGATGCTGCAGGTATTGGAGCCATAGCAGCAAAAAATGGATCACCCATACTATTTACTTCTAATAGTAAGCTAGAAGCTACTAGGTCAGACTTGAGTCTCCTAGGTGTAGATAATGTTTATGTAATTGGAGGTAACCTTAGCCTAGTGGATGGATTTGATTCTATCGCAGCTAATGTAGAGAGAATAGCTGGATCTAATAGGCAAGAAACAAACCTTAAGATGATGAATAAGTTCAGCCCAAACCCAGGAGTTGTATACCTAACAGATGATGGGGCAGTAAAGGCCAATAGACTTATAGATGCAGTCTTAATTAATTCAGGAATAATCGCTAGTAACGCACAGCCAGGTCAAAGATAAGGATGTTGAGCAGGTAGGGCCAGCCCAGCCATCAAATTCCTCAAACCTATCCGAGGGGGCAGTTGTCCTAGTTAATTCGAATACTGGTCTTTCCTTTAACCAGTATAGGACCCTATATAATATGTCAAGCTTGACAGGTCTTACTCAAGTTAGTGGTGGAGACACACTAGCCAATAGCATGGATATATTAGCCAGGCTAATGCAAAATAAGGGTAATGCCAGAGCTGACCAGGCCTTTGATAGCCTAATGAAGCTAGAGGGCCTAGTTGCTGAATACAATATTGATGGAACAAAGAAGCTGATTAGTGGTAGCCAGTTCCTACCTACAGCCAAAATGGATATTAGCTTCAACCTAACCTATGATAAAACAAGGATGGAGTACATATTAAAGAATATGGATAGTCATATATTAGCAGGTCAATCTGAAGATTCTTATGCCTACTGGAAAAATGGGGATGTTGTAATATCTAAGCAGGGCCAGGTAAGAAAGATGGATCTTAGTTATGAGTTAGATAGATTATCTGGTATACTAAATTCCGGTATATCAACTTATGATATTAACCCTAAGTATTCAGTGACTAGTTCAAATGATATACCTGCTAAGGCGGTTAATATAGGTAAAAAATATGTTGAGATAGATATAAGTCAGCAAAAAATGTGGCTGAAAGAAAATGGCTATGATAAGCTTGTTACACCAGTTGTAACTGGTAATCCAAACAAGGGTATGGCAACACCTTCAGGCATATTTAAGGTAAATAAAAAAATGAAATGCCGTCTTAAGAGGACCAGGATACGCATCACCAGTCAAGTACTGGGTACCATTTAATGGAAGCATAGGAATCCATGATGCATATTGGCAGCCAGCATTTGGTGGAAGTAGGTACCTATATGCAGGATCGCATGGTTGTGTAAATACACCGCTTTCAAATATGTCATACCTATACTCAAAAATCAGTGTAGGCACACCAGTTATTGTCCACAAATAACCTATATAAGTATAATTAAGACATTGAAATATTAGCTTGATTTTATTGTAAAAATAGCAAAAAATTCAGAAAATTTATCTTTTAATGTTTACAAATAATATATTAGGATTATAATATTAGTAAGGACTTTGTTAGTATAATAACAATCTCCTTACTAATTTTTTTATTATTTTATATGTGGAGGAAATATTATTATGTGGGAAAAGGACATCAATATCAATGAAATCAGAGAAATTAGAACAAAGACTACTGCCTATGTTGGTGTAGGAGCTATAGAAAAATTTAATGATATAGCTAAAGAAATGTCAGACAAGGGCTTAGATAGTGTTCTTATCATGACAGGTAGAGGTGCTTATAAGAAAACAGGAGCTTGGGATGTAGTAGAAAAAGCCTTAAAGGATAATAACATTAAATATGTATTATATGATAGGATTACTCCAAATCCAGAGCATAAGGATGTTGATGAAGCAGTAGTTATGGCTAAAGAAATCAATGCAAAGGCTGTTATAGGTATAGGAGGAGGTAGCCCTATAGATGCGGCTAAATTTGCAGCTATTCTTTTAGAATATCCAGACAATAAGGCTGCAGACCTATGTAAGTTTACTTTAATTCCTAACAAGGCAGTTCCAGTAGTTGCTATAAACCTAACTCATGGTACTGGTACAGAAGTTGACAGGTTCGCAGTTGTATCAATACCAGAAGAAGAGTTAAAGCCTGCAATAGCATATGACTGTATATACCCAATATATGCAATAGATGACCCAGGTCTAATGACTAGCTTGTCTGAATTTCAGACTATGTCAGTATCTGTAGACGCTGTAAACCATGTATTTGAGGCGGCAACAAGTATAGTTGCTAATCCACTAAGTATTCTACTAGCAAAGGAAACAGTTAGACTAGTACATGACTACTTACCAAAGGCACTTAAGGATGGATCTGACCTAAAAGCTAGATACTACTTAGCATATGCTTCTATGATAGCAGGTACATCTTTTGATAATGGTCTTCTACACTTTACTCATGCTCTTGAGCACCCACTAAGTGCAGTAAAGACTGACTTAACTCATGGTTATGGTCTTGGAATACTTCTTCCTGCAGTTGTTAGGCAGGTGTTTGATGCTAAGAAGGAAACTATCCTTGAAGTATTTGCACCTATTTTTGGAGATAAGAAGGATATAAATGCTGAAGAGGCGGCTAACCTAGTCAGAGAATGGTTGCATTCAATAGGTCTAACTCAGACTCTTAAGGATGAAGGCTTCACTGAAGCAGACCTTGATAAGCTTACGGACCTAACATTTACAACTCCATCTCTTGACGGATTATTGGCATGTGCACCAGTAGAAGCTTCTAGAGAAGTTGTAAGAAAGATATATGAAGAATCACTTTAAGTTTAATATTAAAGAGGGCATTTGCCCTCTTTTTTTATGGAGTCATTTACTCACCAAAGACGTATATATAACTGAGAGGGTACAAATATTTTCCTGATTAGTAGCCCAAATCTCTACATTTTCTTATCAAATGTGGTATAATAAAAAATAAGTTTCATTTGTAATTATTTATGTGAATTGTTAAATTTTATGGAACTTTACTATACTGCCTTTAGAATAAGTATGAAATTGACTATATACTTAAGACTAAATGCATAATTTTGGAGGATATAATGAAAAAGGTAAATACTATAGAAATTACTGTGGATGTAAACAATAATATATTTGAGGTTGATGAGAAGCATGAGACAGGCCCAATAGACATGATTAAGATACTGTCACTTATAATAGGGGAGTATAATATGATGCTAATGAATGATACTGATGATATAGAGGCTGTAGATGTTTTAGCGGGAGATTTTAATAAAGTTCTAGATAGGGTCACAGACTTAGGTAGGGTAAACCTAAAAATTGAAGTCTACCAGCCAAATACTTTTATGACTAGTGACCAGGAAATATATGAGGTTGCCTACAACAAAAATATAAGTGGTGTGGATATGGTTAGTGTCTTGATAGTTGTACTAGAATTTATCAAGGACTCCTTGCTTGACTCCTTTGCCTTAAACTCAGATATAGATATGAAGTCAAGGGCTAAGGGCTTGAGTGAGCTTAACCAATTCAAGAAGACTCTTGACTATATTGAAGGCCTATCTGGAATATTAAGTATGGCTGGATATGTTTATAGGAAAAAGAGAAGCCTTAATATGGACTTTACAGAACTACTTGCTAGCGACATAGATAAGCTATCACATATTACAGGTGAAATGCTTGATGAGCTTTTAGAAAAATCTAAGAAGCTAGATGATGTAGATGAAAAAGAGGAACGTAGGTATGATGCACTGATGGAGCTAAAAAAGGCACAGGCTAGTAATGAAGGTTTGAGTCATGATCATAGTCATCATATACATGGTTCTTGCTCATGTGGTCATGACCATAGTCATGATCATACACATAAGCATGGGGTGTGCTCTTGTGGTCAAGATCATGGCAAGGGACACTCACATAAGAACTAGTCATACATGGACCTTGACATAAATTTAAATATAATAAAGAGATTTGGGTGACAGCCTTTATGGATTGTCACTCTTTTAATTTGAAATTCACTTTCTATTATGAGATTTTTATTAGCATCTAAGCTATATAAGTAGGTTTGGAAGTATAGATAAGAGAAGATCTATATGGTATAATTTGTTTATAGAATTAAGGAGGATAAATTATGAATTTAAAATATATATATCACAGTGGATTTTTACTAGAATTTGAAAGAGCCTATATGCTTTTTGACTATTATAAGGGAGATATCCCTAGTCTTGATAAGAAGAAGAAGCTATATGTTTTTGTAAGTCATTCTCACCCAGACCATTTTAATGAAGACATATTCGATATATTTAGAGACCATAAGGATGTGGAATACATCTTATCTAATGACGTAGTTCCTAAGAAGCAAGAAGATGCAGACAGGTCATATTCTTTGGAGCCAAACAAGGAATATTATTTTAATGAGTTGGGGGTGGAAACATATCTAAGCACGGACCAGGGCCTTGCCTTTATGGTTTCCTACAATGGGAAGACTATATACCACGCAGGAGACCTTAATTGGTGGACATGGGTTGGCTTTGAAACAGAAGAAGAGTATGATAACCTTACAAGAAACTTTAAAAATGAAATAGATAAGATGGGAGCTAGACTAATAGACATAGCTATGGTACCTCTTGACCCAAGGCAGGGTGACCGCTTTGATTGGGGCATGAAGTATTTCATTGAAAAAACGAGACCAAGACACCTAGTTCCTATGCATTGTTGGAACAAGTTTGAAGTAATTGATAAGTTTAGAAGTAGGAACAAGGACCTACTAGGAGATATAGACCTAGTGGATACCAATAAGATTCCTGCTGAGGGTATAAGCTTAGACTAGTACCTAAAATTAGAAATTTGATTATAATATTTACTGTTGAATTATCGTTAAAATAGGAAAGGAGTTTAGATGAAGCTTTGTGATTTTTTGATAAAGATTGGCTTGGACAATAAAAATCTCATAGAAGAATTTGATAAGATTAATATTGAAAGTCTATCTTAGATAAGTCCACACAGATTTGTACAATCCATTTGGTTTCAGATGAAATTATAATGATTGACAGGCTCACTAGGCTAGAAGATAAGGTAAAGAAAAAGCTCTGTCCACCACTTTCTTCTATAAGGATGGAATGTAGGTTTAGAGGACTAGAAAAGAAGACCCTAAAAGATATAATGAAGTCATATTGGCCGAATATTAAGAAATTATTATATTCTAATGTACCCATCCTTTACGTTTATGAAGACCTTGAGCATATGACAAGGGGAAACTGTTTGAAGATAAAGCTACCAGAAGACTATATATACTTTAGGTTTGTAAACCAGAAAATAGACAAAAAAATAAAAGAGATGGTTAAAAGGCAGCTTTCTAGAGATATAGAGGTTGAATTTGAGGTGGCTAAAAAGAACCTGAACATAGACGACAGGGATAATATCAATAAATTAATTGAAAACCTCGACCTTGAGCTTGAGGAAGTCCTATCTCAAATAGAGGCTGATGATAAAGAAGACCCTCAAAATGAAGATGCCTATAAGCTTGATACTATTGATCCTAGAATGGTATACGGTAAGGATGTTTTTGCAGACCTTGTTAGAATTGGGGATATAAATGAGAGCTTTAGAACTGTGGCAATAGAGGGGGAGGTATTTCATACTGAGGAGGTAATCCTAAGGAGTGGTAAGTCCATGTATTCTATTTTTATCACCGACACAAGTGGAGCCCTGATATGTAAACTACAGCTTAAGGATAACAATGTGGATATGGTAAAGAATGCCACAAAAAAGGGTTCCTATATAAGGGTAAAGGGAGATATTATAGTTAGCTCCTATACTGATGAAATAGAAATGACGGTAACTGGAATTAGGACTCAGGATAAAGTCAAGACAGGATACTGCCCTAGAAAAGAGGGTCGAGCTTCATGCCCATACCAAGATGTCAGCCATGGACTCTGTAGTCAGCGTAAAGAACCTTATAAACAAGGCGATAGAATGGGGCCACAAGGCAGTTGCAATTACTGACCACGGCGTGGTTCAGGCCTTTCCAGATGCTATGAATGCGTCTAAGGGTAAGGATATAAAAGTAATATATGGGGTAGAGGCTTACCTAGTGGATGATGACCTAGATATAGTACAAAATCCCAATGAGAGAGATTTTAACCAAAGGTTTGTAGTTTTTGATATAGAGACTACAGGATTTTCAGTTACAGGTGATAATATAACGGAAATTGGAGCAGTTTTACTGGAGGACGGACAAATAAAGGACAGGTTTTCGACCTTTGTTAATCCAAGAATGGACATACCATATGAGGTACAAGAACTTACAAATATTACAAATGATATGGTAGAAGATGCACCACCTATAGAAGAAGCTCTAAAAAAGTTTATGGACTTTGCCAGGGACTCCATCCTAGTCGCCCATAATGCAGACTTTGATACTGGATTTATTGCTCAGAAGTGCAGTCAAGTTGGATTAGACTACAAACATGAAAAGATAGACACACTTTTACTTGCTAGAGTCTTGATGCCAGATATGAAGAGGTTTGGTTTGGACAGACTAGCCAAGGCCCTAGCCATTAACCTGAGTGGTCATCATAGGGCTGTAAATGATGCTGAGGCAACTGCACAAATATTCCTCAGATTTATTAGCATGATGAAAAAAGATGGTGTGGAAAAACTCTCAGACATAAATAAGGTCTATGGAAAGATAGACCATACAAAGCTGAGACCAAGCCATGCAACAATATATGCACAAAATTACCTAGGTTTAAGACATCTCTATGAATTAATCAGTGATTCCCACTTAAACCATTTCTACAGGCAACCCCTAATGCTAAAGAGCCTAGTTAAGCAAAAGCGTGAAGGCCTAATAATAGGTAGTGCTTGTTCAAGTGGCGAAGTTTTTTCTGGTGTACAAAAAAATAAGACCAAGGAGGAAATGGAAAAAATCTTAGACTTTTATGACTTTATTGAAGTTATGCCATTAGACAACCTTAAATACCTGGTTGAATCTGGAGAAATAAAGACCTTCGAAGAGCTAAAGGCTATAAATAAAAAACTAGTTGACCTTGGTGATAACTATGGTAAGCCTGTAGTTGCTACTGGTGATGTACATACACTAGAACCACATGAAAGACTATATAGGAGTGTACTTAAGTATTCACAGATACCTAAATACAAAAAGAATATAGAAAGTCTTCATTTCAGGACCACTGATGAGATGCTGGAGGAGTTTGCTTACTTAGGTGAGGAGACGGCCTATAGGGTGGTAGTAGAAAACTCAAACAAGATAGCCGATATGTTTGAAGATATAAGGCCAATACCTGATGAGACTTATGCCCCTGTTATAGAGGGGTCTAAGGAAGAACTAAGGAGAATGTGTTTTGAAAAGGCAGAGAGAATCTATGGTTATCCATTGCCTGAAATAGTTGAGAATAGGCTTAATAGGGAGCTAGACTCAATTATAGGTAATGGATATGCTGTTATGTATATTATAGCCAACAAGCTAGTTGCCAAGTCCCTATCTGATGGCTATCTAGTTGGATCAAGGGGGTCAGTTGGATCTTCTTTTGCTGCAACGATGAGTGACATTACAGAGGTAAATCCATTACCTGCCCACTATGTTTGTCCAAATGAGGATTGTAAGTACTCGGAATTTTTTGGTATTGGTGAGTATGGTTCAGGTATAGACCTGCCAGACAAGAAATGTCCTAGGTGTGGAAGTCAGTTGATAAAGGAGGGTCAGGATATACCTTTTGAGGTATTCCTTGGCTTTGAGGGTGATAAGGAACCTGATATTGACCTGAATTTCTCAGGGACCTACCAAGCAACTATTCATAAGTACACAGAGGAGTTATTTGGTAAAGGCTTTACCTTTAGGGCTGGTACAATTGGTACTGTCCAGGAAAAAACTGCATTTGGATATGTTAGGAATTTCTCTAAAGATAACCACTTAGACCTAACTAATGCTGAAATGACATGGCTTACAAAGGGTTGTACGGAGGTTAAGAGGACTTCTGGTCAGCACCCTGGAGGTGTAATGGTAATACCACACTACAAGAATGTTCATGATTTCACACCGGTCCAGTATCCAGCCAACGATAAATCTTCTGGTGTAATCACAACCCATTTCGACTACCATTCAATAAGTGGTAGAATTTTAAAGCTAGATATTCTAGGACATGACGGTCCTACAATAATCAGAATGCTAGAGGATATGACGGGTATTAAGATAACAGATATACCCCTTGATGATCCAGCTACTATGTCCCTATTTACTTCCACAAAGGCCCTGGGTATTGAGCCTGAGGATATAGATGGTACTACGGTAGGGTCTATGGCCATACCTGAATTTGGAACAAAGTTTACGAGACAAATGCTGGTTGATACAAAACCTACAACCTTTGCTGAATTAGTCAGGATCGCTGGGCTTTCCCACGGGACAGACGTTTGGCTAAATAATGCCCAAGACTTAGTTAGGGCTAATGTTGTAGGTCTAAAGGAGGTTATTTCAACCCGCGACGACATAATGAACTACCTTATATTTATGGGTCTTAAACCAAAAAAATGGCCTTTACTATAATGGAGAGTGTTAGAAAGGGTAAGGGGCTAAAAGCCTGAGCATGAAGAGGCCATGCTGGAAAAATGAAGTTCCAGACTGGTATATAACGTCTTGTAAGAAGATTAAATATATGTTTCCAAAGGCACATGCAGTTGCTTATGTAATGACCTCATTCAGGATAGCCTACTGTAAGGTTAACTATCCGGAGGCCTTCTATGCTACATATTTTACTACTAAGGTTGATGACTTTGATATTGAGCTTATCACTTCTGGAATAGATAATGTTAAGGAAAGACTTAATCAAATAAAGGAGCTGGGAACCAAGGCAACAACCAAGGAAAATTCCCAGTATACAATATTAGAGGTCGTTGTAGAAATGTATGCTAGGGGTATAGAATTTATGCATATAGACCTATATGAGTCAGATGCTAAGGACTTCAAGATATACGGACCGAAGAAAATACTACCACCAATGGTATCCCTTCAGGGGATGGGGGAAAATGCGGCCCTTAGTGTGGTAGATGCTAGAAAAGATGGTAAGTTCCTGTCTAAGGAGGACCTGATCAAGAGGACCAAGCTATCTAAAACTGTGGTGGAGAAGCTATCTGAACATGGGGCCCTAGATGGAATGAGCGAGAAAAATCAGCTATCCTTCTTCTAGCCACAATTTCATAAAATATAGATTGAAGAACTAGGTAAAAGATGTTAGAATCAAGTATGAAGATATTTCCTAGCTGCAAAAAAATATTTATATTAACATAATAGTAATGCTTAATGTAAAAAATATATTTACAGTTATTAAGGAAAAGGAGAGGAGTTATGTATAAATGAACAAAAAATTAAAAGTAAACCTATTGGGACTAGCAACTATATCCTTTTGGGCCTTGGCCTTTCCATTTTCAAAGGTTGCAATGCAACATTTTACTCCCTTTGCACTTGGTTTTTTGAGGGTTTGTATAGCTTCAGTTGTCTTACTTGTAATAGGTATATTCACTAAGATTAGACTACCAAAGGCCAAGGACTTGGGCTGGCTTTTCTTATCGGCTGCCTGTGGTTTTGGAGTATACCTCTTTGTATTTAATAAGGGTATACAGACCATAACATCTGCATCTTCAAGTATCATTATAGCCCTTACACCAATCTTAACTGCCATAGAATCAAGCAAGATATATGGGGAAAAGATAAATAAAATAGGATGGATATCTATGATTACAGCCTTTGGTGGCGTACTTATTATGATGCTATGGGATGGAGTACTGTCAGTAAATATGGGTATGATTTGGACCCTTGCTGCATCGGTATTATTTTCTATATACAATAACCTTAATAGGAAACTATCTATGGATGGTTATAAGGGGATTGAGATTGTTACCTACAGTATGGTATTTTCAATCCTTATATTGTCACCTTTCTCCCTCCAAGCAAAGGGAGAACTACTAGCAGCATCTGGTAAGTATATACTAGTATTGGTTATTTTAAGTGTATTCTGTAGTGCTATAGCCTACTTCCTATGGAGTATAGCCCTATCAATAGCTGATAATACAAGTGAGGTGGCAAATTACAGCTTTTTAACGCCCTTCTTTGCAACCCTATTAGGGTCACTAGTTCTTGGTGAGGTGCCAAACCTTGGAACAATAATTGGTGGTATAATCATAATATCTAGTATGGTTGTATTTTCAAAAAGGAATATATTATATAAAGGTAAATAGATACACAGATTTATATATGCTTTAATTTTAAAAGAGGTTGCCACATGGTCCAGGACTTAGAAAATTCTATTCCTTGGGGTCCATATAGGCAACCTCTTTATTTTAGTTTTCTTTTATTATTATAGTCATCCTTCCAATAGTGTAGGGCATTTATTTTGTAGCCGATCGTAATGGAAATACTGCACAGATATATCCAGGTCATAAGAACGATTATAGTCGATATATTACCGTATATCTCTCTATAGTTACTAAAATTATTAATATAATAGGAGTATCCAATCGATAATAGAGTCCAAAGTATAGTCGTAATAAATGCACCGGGTAAGGCCTGTTTAATTTTTATAGGTTTGCAAGGACCGAATATATAAAAATTAAGAAATATTAATAATATAAATACTATTGGCACGACGAATCTTATAAAGTTATATATAAGGGTTAGTATATAGAATTCATCTAGGCTATCCCTGATTATGTTTGCGAACTTTCCTCCATATACAAAAAATAAAACGGCAAGTATTAGTGCCACAAAAAAAGCAATTGCATATAAAAAAGCTAATAGGTTTCTCTTTATAAAAGACCTGGTTTCAGAAAAATTATAGGCTTCATTTTGACCTATTATAAGGTTCTTAACTGCCTTTGAGAAGGTCCAAACAGCAATTAAAAAGGTGATTTCCAGTAGCCTTAAACTCCTATTATTGATTGCTGAATCCACCACTAAAAGAAGAATATTTGATGCTCCAGCAGGAACATTAGTCCTAATTGAGGCTTCAACAAAATCCCCTATTATAGATGGCATATAGGCAAAGGCACACATCAAAAACATTACTGATGGGAATATAGACAATGTCAAATAGTAGGCAACACCTGCCGATCTTGAAAAAATATCTGTTATATTTAATTGTCCTACTAAATACTTGCTTTTATCCATATATTTTTTAAGAGTTTTCATAATTACCTCCCAATACTACTTTAATATATTTTTAACACATTATAAACTAAAAAACTCAACTTATGTTATAATATTAATAGAGAGAAAAAGTTTTCTAGGAGGAATGTTTTGACGATTAAATGCAATAAATACGACCATAAATTGAAAACACTTCCAAAAACATATGTAGCAGTAGATTTAGAATTAACTGGCAATTACTGTCTAAATTATATAATCGAACTAGCAGCCCTAAAGGTAGTAGATGGTGAAATCATTGATGAGTTTTCTAGCCTGGTTAAGCCTCCGGATTATAAGGTATTAGATAATAAGAATAGGCCTAATAGGAGGGATAAGCATAGCAGGGTCAAGTCTACTGTAAATGTTGATGGACAGGAGATTTATTATATAGACGAATTTATAGAGGACTTAACAGGAATATCTAATGATATGATTTTTTCAGCAGAAAATGAGTATGGTGTCATTAAGAAATTTTATAACTTTATAGGAAATCTACCTGTAATAGGGCATGGTATGGGCAATGATATACGTGAAATCAAGGATGCCTTTGATAGGATTTTGGGTAAGGATTTTGAGAATCCTTGTATTGATACCTTTGACCTAGGGGAATTTATCTATGGAGAAAAATTTTCTCTAATACGCCTATGTGGCTATCTCAATATAAAAAATATAGGAGTACATAGGGCAAGATCAGACGCCTATAGAACTCACTTATCCTACCTTTCCATCTTATCTGACCTAAAATCAAAGTACGGAGATAATTATGGTACAGAGTTTTTCCAGTGGATGGATAGGGCACTTTTAAAGCAAAATAGGATCTTAAAAAATAGGGTCATGAATAGCATTAATTCCAAAAACTGGAGTTTGAAAAGGAAGGCATATTTAGAGGACAAGAGGCTGGACCTAGACTTTTTCAATTCCAAATTTTGCCTTTCAAATAAGATTAAATTAAAAAATACGCCAGACTTTAAGAAGTTGTTAGATGAGTACAATATAAAATTAACCAACTCTTTGGATTTGGAAACTGACTACTATATAGTCAAAAACTTCATCTACTATACAGGTGACCTTGATAAACAATATATAAAAAAAATAGTCGATTTAAATAGATTGGGCAGGTCTGTAAGGATTATGTCTTTTGGAGAACTTGCTACAATATTAGAAAATTTCGAGTCAATAGATGATTGGGAGTACAATGACCCTCTGTCTTGTATTGACTTTAAGGATAAGAGAATTTACCTATATAATGATTTTAATTACGAGTCTAAGGGAAGTATAGAAAAGAGACTAAGAGGCATGGGTGCAATAGTATACGAGGAAATATCTAGTCAAATAGATTATGTTATAGTGGGAGAGGGTTATGATAAGCCTGTATTCTATGATTCCAAAGAACATGAAATAGTATTGGCCTATCTAGCTCTTGGACACAATATAAATGTAATAAATGAAAAAAAATTCTGGGAAATAACAGAATTTGATGAGGGGGATATATGATTTTAAGTAAGATAAAATTTAGAAAGGGAGTAATATATTTGGGACTAGGTCTTATATTTACTGGAATTTTCTTGATAAGGGCCGATGCAGCAGCAATTAGGAGGATAGATGGACCTGATAGGTATCAGACGTCCTTGAATGTTGCTGACCACCATAAGTCTGATATGGCCATAGTAGTTAGTGGTAAAGACTTTCCAGATGCCCTATCAGCTATTAGTCTTGCAAGTAAGCATAAGGCAAATATTATATTAGTTAAACCTAGTTCAGATGTCTTTGAGCATAGAAAATTTGCTGCAGAACTCTTAAATAGGAAGATAAAAAATGTAATCATAGTAGGTGGTGAAAATTCTGTAGACAGGGGGTATGAAGCAGCCTTACTAAAGTTCTTTCAGGTAGAAAGGATAGAGGGAAGCGATAGGTACGATACAAGCTTGAAGGTTGTTGAAAGGGTTGGAAATAAAAATCTCTGCATAGCTGATGGAAGAAACTTCCCTGATGCCCTATCTACTAGTGGACTTGTAGCAAAAACTAAAACTAGCCTACTACTAGTAGATGGTAGGAAAAAACTAGAATTTCTAAAAGACTATAGGGTCTTATATACAGTAGGTGGGAAATTCAATTATAAATGCATATGGTAAGAGGATAGCAGGTAGCAATAGGTACCAGACCTGCAATCAAATACTTTCTATAATAGATCCAAAGAACCTACTTATTGCAAGTGGAAGGGACTTTCCAGATGCCTTGTCAGCATCATCCATGGCAAGCATGATTGATACTGGAGTCCTACTATGTTCAGCTAGGGTAGATGACAATGCTATAGAACAAAGTGCCAATCGTGACAATATTACAGTAGTAGGTGGCATAAATTCAGTAAGTGGTTTGACCATTAATTCTATTATGGACAAGTATAATTACTCTTATTCGGCTTCTAATGATGTGGGCTTTGACACTGAGAGTCAGACCTATAGGTTTTCGAATGCAAGCATATTTAAGGGCTGGCTCTACCAGGCAAGTAGGTCGTCTTATGGATATGATAAGTTCTACTATAATGAGGAAGGGTATACTTGAAAGGGACAAGGTTGTTTCAGGTGTAAAGCTAGATGCTGACGGAAAGGCTATACTAGATGATGACGGGAGACCTGTCATAAATTAATTAGCATGAATAAAAAATTTCTAAATACTTTACTTTTAACGATTATAGGGGTATTATAATTTAGAGAAGCTATAAAAGATTTTGTGGAGGAACTTAAACATGAATGTTCAAACTTTTGGTGATTCTAAAAAACCCGTGGCACTTTTAGTGCATAGCATTTTTTACCCAGGAGTCACTAGTTATAGGACAATTTTACCCTTACTTATAAAGGACTATTATGTTGTGATACCGAATTTGGAGGGGCTTGACTACCCTCATTCTGATTTTGTATCTGCAAGGTGCCAATCGGATAAGATTATTGATTGGTTAAAAGAGCATAATATTGATAGGATAGCATTTTTATTGGGGTCATCCTATGGAACTTCAGTTGCTTTTGAAATATTAAAGGATATTAATCTGAAAATTGATAAGGCTGCCCTGGACGCACCTGCTATGAAGTGTAGCAGAATACAGGGTCTAAAGTTATATATGGAAATGAAAAAGACTTCTAATGGCCTTAAGAGGCATCCAAAGGAATTCTTTAGTAAGGCTAAAAAATATAGGTATCTAAACAAGGAAGATGAACAGCATTGTATTGATGTTTATAGTGGTATTGACAATGACTGCTTAAAGAAATTGCCTTTTCTTGCTACGATTATACACTACCATCAAGACTATACAGGGATGATACAAGCATTGTTTTCTTATTTGGAGAAAAGGATAAAGCTAAAATCAACCTACCAGAAATTAAATCACTGGGAGCAGGTAAGATAAAAATAATTGATGGTATGAGCCATATGCAATACATGTTTGAGGACCCTCATCAATTTTTAATTGAATGTGGATTAGAGATTTCTTGATTTTATCACTTAAATATCTATGAAGTATTTATTAAATTGGTCAATTTTAATTTTAAATATTTGGGTTATCTACCCAATATAAAATTTTCATATAATGGTAATGGAGGTAAATTATGAAAAAAATACTATTTGGTACAGCACTTGGTCTTGCGGCTGGTGCTCTTGGTTACAAACTATATAAGGACAACGAAGAAGAAGTAAATGAATTCCTTCGTGAAAAATTACATTATGAGGCTGATTTCGAGGATTTCGATGACGAAGATTTTGAGCTGGAAGATCTTGAGGCTCTAAGAGATACTATCGAAGACCTGATAGATAGAAAGAATGCTCGTGACTTTGATGGAGATGAAGAGGCGGATGACGATCTAGATAGCTTTGTAGTATCTATGCAAGACTTCGATAAGGAAGAACCAAAATTAGAGGAATCAGTTGTAGAAGATCCAGCAGTTGAAAAGTAGATATTATGAAAGAAAGAAGGATAAAGTTGATTAAAAAAAATTTCAAACTTCCAAACTTAACTAGTTTTATACTTGTATTTGCTTTGATTATGTCCTTGATACCAATGAATATTTTTGCAGATTCGGGTTCAAATACATACGAAGTAAATAATTTTCAGGACTTTAAAAACGCAATTACAACTATAAATAGTAGTACTAGTGGTGCCGCAGAATATACTATAAGCATTAAAAATGATATTGAGTTTCCAAGTGAAGCAAGTGGTGGCTATATTGCGAAAATACAAAAGAATACACTTATTTTGGGTAATGGTAATAAGATCAACCTTGGTGACAGTAAGTCAAGTTCCTATATACACATCGAAAAAAATGTGACATTATCTTTAGGTAGTAGGACAAAATCAGAAAATGAAAATAAGCTTACTATTACAAGCAAAGATAGTGTTTCTCGTTCTATTTCTGCAATAGTTGTAGGAAATAGTAGTGGGGACAAATCTACCGGGACCCTGAATATGTATTCTGGAGTTGCTATAAGTGGCATAAAGGCTGACAAGAATGTTGATGGATCAGCTATTAATATTGCGAATGGTCAATTTAATATCTACGGTGGTGAAATCAGTAATAATGAGATAACTTTGGATGATAATGAAGTACTCCCTTATAAGGCTGGTGGCGCTATTTTTGGTGATGCTAGTAATAGTGGTACTAATGTAAGCCTAAATATTTATGGGGGTAGCATTCACTCTAATAAGATTATCCAGGAAAGTGCATACAATATCAACGGTGGTGGTATTTATTTAAATAATGCGACTTTATACATGGAAGGCGGAAGTATTTCAAATAATGCCATAGAACATACAACTAGAAAAATGGACCGCTATACACGTGGTGGTGGTATATTCATAAAGGATGGAAGAACCACTTTAAAAGGTGGCCTAATTTCTGAAAACCTTGCTCTGCAGGGTGGAGGAATCTACGTTGATAAAGGCTCTATAACAATATATGATACCAAAATTACATCAAATAGCGCAAAAACAAGTGGTGGTGGTATATATAATAATGGAAACCTGATTTTGAAGGGTGGTCTTATATCCGAAAATAAGACAATTTTTGATGTGGCTGATGGTGGAGGTATTACTAATGCTCCAGAGGGAACTATTGTCATTGAAGCAGGTAATATTATTAATAATTCTACAAACACTGGTGGTGGTATTCAAAATAGTGGAACTCTTACTATTAAGGGTGGTAAAATTTCTAATAATACTGCTAAAATTGGTGGAGGTATATACAATAGCCGTGGTATGAATGGCTCAATAGTTACCGCTCCAGGTACAATTATCATGGAAGGTGGAGAAATTTCTAGCAATACAACAATAAAAAAAGGTGGCGGTGGCATCTATAGCCGTGGTGGAATTATCACTATAAAAAAGGGTAGTATAATCAACAATAAAGCTGCCCATGGTGGCGGTGGTATATATGTCCAGGCAGGAAATGCAATCCTACAAGATGCTCTGATTACAGGTAACGTAGCTGTTGGAGGGGCTGGATTATTTAATGATGATTGGGCAACATTAACACTAGATGGAGCTAGAATATATGGGAATAAAGCTGAAATTGTTGGTGGAGGAATTTATAATACTGATGCTACTCTTAAGGTTTTAAAGGGTACAGCTATTGTAGACAACTCTGCAGAAAAAGCTGGAGGTGGCTTATTCAATAAAAAGGCTAAAGCAGAAATTCAAAAGGGTGCAATTTTAGCCAATAATACAGCTAAGGTTGCAGCAGATGATATTATAAACCAAGAAGGTGGAAGCCCTGATAATGGTATTATTTTGGCTGATGCTAAAGAAATGAATACATTCCTTACGACTGATGGTTCAAATCACCCAATTACTGGTTGGTATAATGATAATAACCCTCGTTGGGAAAAAAATTCTCCAACAGAAGTTAATATATCAAACAAATTAACGGGAAATGTTTATCTGAAGGCAGCATATAAGTATGACCCTTCAAAACCAAATAACCCAAATAATCCAAATCCTGGTAGGATAGATGGTCCTGATAGGATAGAAACAGGAATTAATATATCTAAAAAGTATTATGATAAGGCTAAAACAGTTATAGTGGTTAGGCATGACTTGTTTCCAGACTCTATGACTTCATCTGTCCTTGCCAAACTTAAAGATGCTCCTATTCTACTTAATCCTACAAATAAGCTTGACCCAAGAGTTGCTACAGAAATCAAGAGACTAGGTGCCGAAGAAGTAATCATAGTAGGTGGTCCAGACTCTATATCTGAAAAGGTAAGAGGAGACCTAAAGGTCTATGACAAGGATAAGGATGTAGAAAGAATAGCCGGTGTAGATAGGTACGGTACATCTGAAATGGTAGCCAGAAGGGTAGTTGGTATCACAGGCAAGAAGTACACAGGAGTAGTAGCTTCAGGCCAGGTATTCCCAGATGCCCTATCAGTTGGAACATTTGCTTCTAGAGATGGCTATCCAATTCTTTTGGTTAAGAAGGACATGGTGCCAAACCAGGTCGAAAGGGCCATAAAGGACCTTGAAATCAAGAAGACCTATATAGCTGGTGGAACAAATACCATATCTAAGTTGACAGAAGCCAAGCTTCCTTCAGTAGTTGAGAGGATGGCTGGTAGGGATAGGTATGAAACTTCAGTAGCTATTGCCAAATCAAAGTTTAAGGATAGTAGGGATGCCTTTATAGCTTCTGGTGAAGAGTTTGCCGATGCCCTTGTTATATCACCAGTATCTGGTAAATACAATAGGCCAACCCTATTGGCGTCAAGAAATAAGACAAGTAATGCCCTAGTTAAGAAGTATATAAGTGATACAAGAATTCATGGAATTACTGCTATAGGCGGAGAAAGATACCTGCCATATAGCATATTACTTGACTTAGTTGGCAAATAAAATAATAGATAGTGTAAGTTAATAGTGTATTATATTGGTTGTATAATATTTAGCGTTGGTGAGAGAAAAAAATCTCTCCCAACGCTATTTTTCGCCTCAAAATTGAGAAAAGAACACATAAAAAAGTTGAAAAAGTTTTCCTTATAGTATTGCATTATTAGAATAAATAGTATACAATATTTGTAGAAAAAGGATATACTAATATCTAATAACTACAAAATTATATTATATACTATACTAAATGGAGGATTATGATGAAAATTAAAGTTGGATTAAACGGATTTGGTAGGATTGGTAGATCGGTATTAAGAATTACAGAGGCATCTGATAATTATGAATACGAAGTAGTAGCTATAAACGCTAGGGCAAATGCAGAAACATTAGCCCACCTATTCGAGTACGATTCAAGCTATGGTATATTTGATGGCCAGGTTGAAGTAAAGAACAACGACTGTATAAGTGTGAACGGAAGAGATATAGTAATAACTAGGGAAGCTAAGCCAAGTGAAATTCCTTGGAAGGACCTAGGTGTTGATATAGTAATAGACAATACAGGTAAGTTTAAAAATAGAGAAGATGCCCAGGGTCATATTGATGCAGGCGCAAAGAAGGTAGTAATTACTTGTCCTGCTAAAAATGAAGATATTACAATAGTATTGGGTGTTAATGATGATAAGTATGACAATGAACTTCATAATATAATTTCAAATGCATCTTGTACTACTAACTGTCTGGCTCCAGTTGCCAAGGTTATTGATGCAAAGTTTGGTATTGAAAATGGTATGATGACAACAGTCCATGCCTATACTAATGACCAACAGGTACTAGACAAGACTCATAAGGACCTAAGAAGAGCTAGAGCTTGTGCAGGTTCAATAATACCAACAACAACTGGTGCAGCAAAGGCTGTTTCACTTGTGTTACCAGAATTAGAAGGTAAGTTAAATGGATTCTCTTTAAGAGTACCAACTCAGACTGTATCGGTTGTAGACCTAGTAGTAAACCTTAAAAAGAAGGATGTTACTGTTGAAGAAATAAATGCAGCCCTTAAAGAAGCCGCTGAAAACGAACTTAATGGGATATTAGGCTACTGTGACAAGCCTCTAGTATCTGTAGACTTCAAGGGAGACAAGAGATCTTCAATAGTTGATGCCCTTTCTACTATGGTAATGAGCGATGGACTTGTAAAGGTAATTTCTTGGTATGACAATGAATGGGGTTATGCTGAAAGAACTGCCGATCTAGTAAATATGATATCAAAGAAGCTAAAGTAATAATCCATACAATTTAAAATGTAGTGTATATATAAAGTATATAAAATTCTTTATCCTCCTGTGATAAACAAATATCATGGGAGGATAATTTTTCATGCCTAAAAATGAAGATAAATTCATTTTACAAAAAAATCTAAATTTGGTATAAGATATATAAAAATGGGTATAAAAAGTAGGTAATCTTAAAAAGATTATTCTATATATACATATCACCTATCTTAATTGGGTGAGAGGTAGTATATATATAGTATATTACCGTTAAGGAGGAATAAGATGGAAAAAGTCTATAATTTAGGCATAGATGTTGGATCCACAACCGTTAAAGCAGTTATCTTATCAGAAGATAAATCAATAGAATACAAGGAATATAGGAGGCACTTTTCTGATGTCAAAAAGGCAGTAAGTGACCAGTTAAAGGATATTTTTAGTAAATTAGGAAATATTAAGGTAAAATCTGTAATAACAGGTTCAGGTGGTATTGGTCTATCTAAAAAGATAGGTATTAAGTTTGAACAGGAGGTTATATCTAGTACAAGGTCTATAGAGGAGTACAATCCAGATACAGATGTTGTAATAGAGCTAGGCGGAGAGGATGCCAAGGTTACCTTCTTGTCAGGTGGAATTGACCAGAGGATGAATGGGATTTGTGCTGGTGGTACAGGTGCCTTTATTGACCAGATGGCATCTCTTTTAAAGACTGATGCGAGTGGTCTTAATGAAATGGCTAAGGATTTCAAGGTAGTATATCCTATTGCATCAAGGTGTGGTGTGTTTGCAAAGACAGACATACAGCCCCTTATAAATGATGGTGCAAGCAAGGCAGATATAGCTATGAGTATCTTTAATGCAGTTGTAGTCCAAACTGTAAGTGTATTATCCTGTGGTAGGAAGATAGAGGGAAATGTTGCATTTCTTGGTGGTCCCTTATACTTCTTGTCTGAATTAAGGAAGCAGTTTGCAAGTGTGTTAAAGCTTAGTGAGGATAATATTATTTTCCCAGAAAATGCCCAGCTATACGTGGCTATGGGGGCAGCACTCTTAGCATCAAAGGAAGAAGTACATTCAATCAAGGACCTAATCGACTTGGTTGATGGGGTAGACAGCCTTGAGGATGGAAATAGTGATGAAATAGTGGCCCTATTTAAGGATGATAAGGCCTATGATGAATTTAAGGAAAGACATGAAAAGGCCTGTGTAAAGAGAGCTGATATAGAAAACTATCAAGGTCAGTGCTTCTTTGGTATAGATGCGGGTTCAACTACAACTAAGGCAGTCTTAATTGGGGATGAGGGGCAAATCCTTTATTCCCATTATGGCAGTAATGAAGGCAGTCCTTTAGATATGAGTATCAAGATATTAAAGGATATATACTCCAAGATGCCTGAAGGCTGTTCTATATCTAGGGCAACAGTTACTGGCTATGGTGAGGAACTTATTAAAAAGGCCCTTAGGATAGATGAGGGAGAAATAGAGACTATTGCCCACTATAAGGCAGCAAAGTTCTTTGATCCTGAGGTTGACTTTATCCTAGATATAGGTGGTCAGGATATGAAGTGTCTAAAGATAAAGGATGGGGTAATTGACCAGATAATCCTAAATGAGGCATGTTCATCTGGCTGTGGTTCCTTCTTAGAGTCCTTCTCTAAGTCTTTACACATGGACATAGTCGACTTTTCAAAGGTTGGTATTGGAGCAACAAATCCTGTTGACCTTGGTTCAAGATGTACAGTTTTTATGAATTCCAGGGTAAAGCAGGCTCAAAAGGAAGGGTCTACCGTAGCTGACATATCAGCAGGCTTGGCTTACTCAGTAGTAAAGAATGCCCTATTTAAGGTTATAAAACTAAGGGATGTAGAAGAGCTTGGTGAAAATGTAGTAGTCCAGGGCGGTACCTTCTACAACGATCTAGTATTAAGATCTTTCGAAATTCTTACAGGAAGAGAGGTCACAAGACCTGATATAGCTGGATTAATGGGAGCTTTTGGGTGTGCCTTGATTGCCAAAGAAAAGTACAGGGGTATTAGGTCTAATATACTTAGCCTAGACCAGTTAAATGATATTACTGTAGAATCAAGTGTGACAAGGTGTAAGGGCTGTTCTAACAAATGCCTATTAACTATAAATAAGTTCTCTGAATCAGAGATTTTTGTGTCTGGTAATAGGTGTGAGGTTGGTGAGGCTATTTACACTCATAAAAAGATAGAAAAAGATAAAAAGTCTATTAATATATATAAGTACAAGTACGATAGGGTATTCGATTACAAGTCTCTTAAGGCTGATAAGGCTAAAAGGGGACTTATAGGTATACCTAGAGTACTTAATATGTACGAAAACTATCCCTTCTGGCATACTTTTTTGACTGAACTAGGATTTTCTGTAGTTCTATCTGCTAAGTCAACTAAAGGATATATTCGAAAAGGGGATTAGCTCTATTGCTTCAGATACCGTATGTTATCCAGCAAAGTTGGTACATGGACACATAGAGGACTTGATAGAGAAGGGGATTAAGACTATTTTCTATCCATCAGTTACACATGAGTTTAGGGAAGATCCAGACTCCGACAACCACTTTAACTGTCCGGTTGTCACTTCCTATCCAGAGGTAATCAAGAGTAATATGGATTCACTTGAAGAAAATGATATTAGGTTTATTAACTTCTTTATAACACTAAATGACAAGAACAAGTTAAAGAAGAGAATCTACTCTGCATTGAAGTACCATTATCCAGACCTAAGGCAGGATGAAATAAATAAAGCAATAGATATGGCTACAAAGGAATATGACCTATTCAAGGCCCAGGTTAGGCAGAAGGGTGAAGAAGCCTTAGCCTACCTAGAAGAAAATAACATAAAGGGTATTGTTTTGGCAGGTAGACCTTACCACTTAGATCCAGAAATAAACCATGGTATACCCGAATTGATAAATTCATTGGGTATGGCAGTCCTATCTGAGGACTCAATTTGTCACTTGGCTAAGATGGATAGGCCACTAAGGGTAGTTGACCAGTGGGTTTACCACTCAAGACTATATAAGGCGGCACAGTTCTGTAAGGAACATGACAACTTAGATATGGTTCAGTTAAATTCATTTGGCTGTGGACTAGATGCGGTAACTACAGAGCAGGTAGAGGATATCCTTAGTGAAAAGTCCAAGATACATACGGTAATCAAGATAGATGAAGGTAACAACCTAGGTGCAGCTAAGATAAGATTGAGGTCTTTGAAGGCAGCAATAAGTGAAAGAGAACAAAGTGGAGTAAAGCCATCACAGTTAGATGAAAAAAAGGTGGAATATCAGAAAAATACAAGGTTAAATACCCAGCATACACTGCTAGCACCACAGATGGCCCCAGTTCAATTCCAGTTTATCGAAAGAGCTATGCAGGATTCAGGTCTTAATATAGTTATACTAAATAATAACTCATCTGAAATAATTGATGAAGGCTTGAGGTATGTAAACAATGATGCCTGCTATCCGGCTATTATAGTAATTGGTCAGATTATACACGCCCTGAAATCTGGTGAATATGATATTGACAACACCACAGTACTAATGAGTCAGACTGGCGGTGGATGTAGAGCAACTAACTACATTGCATTTCTTAGAAAGGCCCTAAAGTCCGCTGGCTTCCCTAATGTACCCGTAGTATCTGTTAGTGCCCAGGGTATAGAAGACAATGGATTCAGGGACCAGATAAATATGAAGGTCCTACACAAGCTAGTTATGGGTGCAGTCTATGGTGACCTTTTAATGAAGGTCCTACTAAGAGTTAGACCTTATGAGAGTATACCTGGTAGTGCAAATCTATTATATGAAAAATGGTGTGATAAATGTAAGGACTCACTTAAGGATGCCAATATAAGGCAGTTCAAGAAGAATATAAAAGATATTGTTTCAGACTTTGATAATCTTGAGATAACTGATGAGGTTAAACCAAGGGTTGGACTAGTTGGCGAAATACTAGTAAAGTTTAGCCCTATTGCCAACAACGACCTTATAGGTATATTAGAAAGAGAAGGTGCAGAAGCAGTTGTTCCTGAATTGATTAACTTCTTTATGGCCTGTGCCTACAATAACATATATAAGCACAAGAACCTAGAAGGATCTTGGAGGAGTATGGTTGCTAGTAAGGCAGTAGTAAAGATACTAGAAACTTACATGGCTACCTATACGTCTGCCCTCAAGGCAAGTAAGAGGTTTGATCCTCCTAAAAAGATTGATAATCTGGCAGAATTAACTAAGTCTTATGTATCCCTAGGAAACCAAACTGGAGAGGGATGGTTATTACCTGGAGAAATGCTAGAACTTTTAGAGGCTGGATGTAACAATATTGTATGTATGCAGCCATTTGGATGTCTACCTAACCATATTATAGGTAAGGGGGTAATCAAGGGTATTAAGAAGGACTTCCCTAAGGCCAATATAATTCCTATAGATTATGATGCATCGGCTACGTCAGTGAACCAGTTAAATAGAATCAAATTAATGCTATCGACTGCTTTCAGAGAAACCGAGGGAAGGGAAGAACCCCTATATGGTTCATCTTTCAAACCAATTGATTTAAATGCACAAAGATAGTATAATATAAGTACTCTACAAATAAGTAGGGTACTTATTTTTTGGAAGGAGAGATAATATTGAATATAAGTAATGAATCATTTATCTCTATCTATGATGATAATGACATCAATGAAGACCTGGTAATATACCAGGGTAGATTTTATATATATGGGACATATGATATTAAGTGTCAAGGAACTATCTACTATAAGATAAGTGATCCCGTTTCCATAAATTTCAGGGCTACCGTTTATAAATATGAAACTATATCAGACTATATTGATGACCTTTCTATGGAGGAAATATCTATTGAAATACCAGGCTACAAGGTCATAAACGCTGAAATAACTCAAACTGTAAATGGAGACCTATACGGCTATATAAATGATATATTGATCAAGTCAAAGGATACAGATGTAGACTACCTACAGTTTGATATTCTAAATATGGACAAGCTGCCAGGCAAGCTAGTTAGACATGGTGACCTAGTCTATGCAGCAAGACTTGAGTTTGATGTCAATGAGTATACTATAGTAATTGACAAGAGCTATAAGTATAATAAGGAAATGCATAATAACTTAGTGTCAAAAACAGGGAATATAATCACCCATACAGGTAGGATATATAAAAAAGATGCTAGTAAGGTCAAGACCAAGAGGGTAAGGTATATTTTAAATAACCTATCAACAGCCCTATCCTTCCTCTGTGGTAGGTATATTAATATCCTAAATGCCTTTGGTTATAATGGGGACAAGAATGCCTATAGGGAGTGGTGTAGAAATTATTCATCAGACTACCGTTTTGTTTTTAATTGGACATCTACTATTTCAAATTACCATAACATTGAAATACCTTTCTCTTATGTGCAAAAGACTTGAAGATACATATTATAGTTCTGCCATAGACAACACAGTTGACTGGTACCTTGAAGCCTTAAATGGTAATAATATAGACAATAATATAATATCTATACAGACTGCTCTCGAGATGCTTTCATATGTGGTCTTAGTAGAAATGAAGGAAGTATTCAATACGGTTGAATATGATAGGAATCCTGCCAAGCATAATATCAGGAGGCTTCTTAAGGAATGTAGCCTTGATACAAGCATAGCTAGGATAGACCAGTTCCAACCAGACCTTGTAGACGATTTTAAAGATGGGGTAGACCTGATAACCTATTATAGAAATACCGTGGTCCACCCAAGTAAGTCTAAGCAAAATAATAAATTGGAATTTGAAGACATGTGGAATATAACCCTACTAGGTATTAACTACATAGAACTGGTTATACTATATCTGATAAATTATAGGGGCGAGTATACTGATAGATTTAAAGACCTAAGCTTTGGTCAGGTTAACCTAGTACCATGGGCTAGGACATAGAAATAATATATCAGTCTATGAAATTTCTTGAAACAAGAAGTAAATTCAAAAAAATGGTGAATTGAAAAAGTAAATTCCACTTTGTAAGACTAAATTCTGTAATAGTAAAGCTCTTTAGAAAAAAATATAAAAAAGAGCTGACTTTTCGATAGAAAAAGTATTAAAATATACATAAGAAACAAAGTTTTGGAAGCATTTTATGCATACTAATTAGGAGTCGGATTCACTTGTTTTTTTCGGAAATTGTAAATTCCACCCCTAGTGAAGATATATCATAGTTGCATTTTCCATGATCCTAATTGTACAATTTAATTGGATAAAAACCGATTCCGGTTTTGTTATTTATCTGCTTTTTGAAAAAAAGTTTTTTTCTGTTAACGTGATTTCATCAGCAGATATTTTTTTAAATTAAACAAAGTATAAATTTCTAATTATCTTTTTATATTTTCTTAAATGCTCGTAAAAGCCTTATTCTATGTGCTTTCGAGTATTTTTACTGTAGGAAGATACTTCACGTTTCTTTGCATATTTCCTCATGTCTTAGCTGTCAGAAGTGGTAAATAAGTAGTAAATTCATTTGTACTACTAAGCAACAAGACGCTCCTGTTGCTTCTCTTTATTCAAGCGTTTCATTTCTGCCATTGCAGAATCGAATGTTGCATGTGCGTAATAGTTCAGCGTCATGGCTATATTAGCATGTCCCATAATGTACTGTAATGCCTTTGGATTCATTCCTGCATTTGCATAGTTGGTACAGAATGTATGTCGCAAACTATGTGGAGTGATGTGTGGCAATTTATCCTCGTTATACTTATTGTATTTCTTAACAAGACCTTTCATCATGCCGTTGTAATCACTTGCCACTTTTGGATAGTTCTTTCTATTAAGAAAGAGGAAATCACTATATCCATCAATCTCAACACGCTTATCATTCTTTCGATTCGCTAACACTCGCTTAAATGCTTGATAGGCTTCTTCAACCATAGGAACTTGACGTTCGCCACTTTTGGTCTTTGGTGTTTCAATGTAGTACCCAATTTCAGTATCTCTCAATAGCTGATGGTCTATATTGACAAGACGATTCTCAAAATCTAAATCTGGAAGTGTCAAACCACCAAACTCTGAAATACGAAGACCTGTTTTTAAGAGTATCAGAATTTCATCATAATTTTTGCTGTAGGTTTTATCAGCTTTTGCAAAGGCTAACAGTTTTTCTTCCTGTTCTTCTGTTAGTACGGTCTTAGGGACAGTATCATCATCAAGAACTGCTTTCAGTTGAAAGTCAAATGGATTCTTCCGAACACAATCATCTTGTATAGCAATATAGAATGAAGCCTTTAAAGAACGTTTGTAGTTATTGATGGTTTGATAAGCATAACCATTTTCACTCATTCTAATAGCCCATTCTTTAGCGTCTGATGGCTTAATACTGTCAATACTTCTTACACCTAACTTGTCTTTCTTCAAAATATCCATAAGATATTTGCGTCCAGTTTCAGTGTTTTTTCTAACCTTTGGTCTTTGAGCGTTCTGTTTTGCGTAAAGCTGGCAGAGTGTCATTTTCTTTCCTACAACATCAATACCATCATGAATGTCTTTCTGTAACTCTGCGATTTTCTCTCTAAGTGAGATACAATCACGCTTTCCTGCTGGTACTCGGTCTGTAGCCACAAGTTTCCACGAGTAAACAAATTGCGGTTCTCCAAATGAATCTATATATTTGTATAAGTATCTTCCGTCTTTTCGTTGGCTCTCTCCAGTCTTTAAGATTCGACCTTTATTGTCACGTCTTTTTTTCTGACATGGCATTTGCTCCTTTCCTTTATGGAAAGAGCCTTGATACGACTTAATACTATTTTATCATATACAAGACCCTTTGGCGACGCTAGATTGCGTCCAATGTATCTATAATTTTTTCAAATTGTTTTCGTTTAATCTGAATACGATTGCCATTCATAATCAGCCAATTTGCATTTTTATTTTCCTCTGCCAAGCGTCGTAGCTTGTTTTCGCCAATACGAAAATATTTTGACGCTTCTTCAATGGTTAGGGTATAACGTTCCCAAATAGGAATGTCAGTCTGCTTCATAAAATCCTCCTTTCCAAATCACTTATTTGGATTTCATAAAAGTTGTTTTACCAGCAATCGAACAGCTTTAGCAAAGCTCACGGGAGTTCCACCCCTGCATGGTTCTCATGTAGCCATACTCATTGCCTGCGACGGTTTTATCACGCTCGGACTATTGACTGTATGGGAGTATCATTATCACGATAAGAATGTCGTTGCAGGCAATCCTGCTAAAGATTGCTTCTCGGATCACTAACATGAATCGCTCGCTATCTTTATAAGATAGGTCATGGCGGTTAGTTCCGTTGGCTCTTTTCTTATCGAAACGTATTCGATTACTTTTATTCAGTTTTCAAAGAACAATGGCTCGTTAGCCTATCAAAACACATTGAAAGCTCAATATGCTTTGGTGGAATAACAAACCTCCCTGTTCGGGAAGCGTGGAATGGTTTAGCACGCTTCCACGAAAGGAGAGAGGATATTACTTAATTTCAAATGACAAAATCTTTGTAATCAGTCTGGTTTCCATTCTTCCACGTAAGACTTCATCAACGACCATACTTTGATTGCCATATTCATCTTTCATAAGTCGTAGGAACGCTTCGTTATGTACCCTCTGTAATGATGTAGAATCTGGTTAATCGCTTCGGTATCGCCATCTGTTGCCTTTACAATGAGAGGAAAGGGAATCATAGGATATTGTGTTTTCATTCTTCAAATTCCTCCATAAACTTTTTAATTAAGGCTAGTCCACTGGTTCTATGCCGATAGACAGTAGAACGGTTCAATTTCAACAGGTCTGCAATTTCTGAATCGCTCATGTCCATAAAGTAAAACAGCAGTAGAATTTCACGTTTCTTGTCTGGCAACTCACGTAATGCTTCACTCAACAAATCATTTTCAACGCCTACTGATAACCCATTGAGTGTAAAAATCTGAAAGTCAGTTGAATAGTTATCTGTTGTCGCAAACTGGCTAACAAGATAATCGCCAACATCCGAAAAGGACACCTCACGCTTTGCAATCCTTGAAAGATAAAGCATATAATTCTTTCGCTCGTCTTCCATAGCACGTTTACAGATATAGTCAAACTGATTTTCTATTGTGGTCTGAAAAGAAGATGGTTTCATGTTTCTCACCCCCTTTCTGTCTAGGAAAGGAAGTGAGCCTTGCTCGTTTATCTCCTTTCACTCTTAGTCCCAATGTGAAAGGGGGATTTGTTGCATTACTGATAAATAAACTTTGTAAAAAAGTTCTGAATAGCCAAAAAAGCATATAAACAGATTTATTTCTCTGTTTACATGCTTCTGTTATTCTATCTATATGATTTATAAAACCACATTGGTGGACGTACTTATCTATTGCAGATAGACGACTTTTTTTGACAAGAACCCAATGTAAGGAAATTTATTGTATATGATGTACTTCATGGCGACGTTGACCTCCAACAAACCGCCATTTGGAAGTAATATACAATATTTTAACAGCGTAAATAGCACTACCATATAACGGTTTTTTTTATTGGCGTTTAGTAGTGCTTTTTATTAAATATAAACCTATAAACCATATAACACGTTTTTCTATACCTGTTTTTAATTCAGTAGGAACAATAAAATGTATAGAGGTGGTCTACTATGCGTAAAAAAGAAGATAAATATGATTTTAGAGCCTTTGGTTTAGCCATTAAAGAAGCTCGATTGAAACGAGGTTTAACTCGTGAACAAGTGGGAGCATTGATTGAAATTGACCCACGGTACTTAACTAATATTGAAAATAAAGGGCAACACCCCAGCATACAAGTTCTTTATGACCTTGTATCGTTACTTCATGTTTCCGTTGATGAATTTTTCTTACCTGCTAATAACTTGGTAAAAAGCACCCGACGATTACAGATAGAGAAATACATGGATAGCTTTACAGACAAAGAACTATCCTTAATGGAATCTTTAGCCAGCGGTATCAACGAAGCAAGAAACATCGAAGACTAATTAAAAGAATCCATACATAACGGAAAGAGCCGATAAAATGAGATTGTATTAATCTCATTTTATCGGCTCTGCGTCTTTGCGTCTGGCTCTGTAATCACAGTTACTTTGAACTGCTTTATTTCAATTAAATTTTTCTTGTCTGCATTTCGGACAATAGAGGGAAATTTTTTTAATTCAGTATCTTCCCTTTTATCTTTTAATCGTGTTTTATTTCCACATACAGGACATGTTGAGGCGGTAGGTGCATAGTCAAGG